>ERZ887849.932-NODE-932-length-29257-cov-11.032258_pt1 | contig 29257 bp, 26 predicted proteins | sample MGYA00521267_ERZ887849 | MGnify/ENA primary metagenome ERZ887849 (study PRJEB32303, sample SAMEA104408601) | aquatic metagenome | biome: Brackish water; feature: Pelagic; material: water | place: Baltic Sea | collected 2014-06-06T16:11:00 | depth 2,863 m ... | reverse complement strand
TCCCTTCGCGACTCACAATAAACCATACTTAGCCGCTGAAATGGCCGCTAAGTGGTAGTGGCTAAAGATATTCGCTAAAAAATAGAGAGCTCCGATTATGATTCCACGTACCCTGTATGATTCCGACCACGACATGTTCCGCGACTCAGTGCGCAAATTTCTTCAGGCAGAGGCAGTGCCGCACCACGATCAGTGGGAGAAAGATGGCATGGTCAGCGATGAAATCTGGTTAAAGGCTGGTGAACAGGGATTTTTATGCCCTACTGTGCCTGAAGAGTACGGCGGCGTTGGCGTCGATTTTCGCTACAACTGTATTGTTAATGAAGAGATCGGCCATGCTGGATGTACTGGTTTAGGCTGGACACTGCACTCGGATATTGCAGTTCCCTACATAGTTCGCTATGGCAGCGAAGAGCAGAAGCAGCGCTTTTTGCCACGCTGTGTCTCCGGTGAGCTGATTACCGCCATCGCCATGACCGAGCCCAGTGCCGGTTCAGATTTACAGGGTACCAAAACCACTGCTGTACTAGACGGCGATGAGTGGGTCTTGAATGGTTCGAAGACCTTTATTACCAATGGCCAAAAATCGGGTTTGGTTATTGTTGTCGCCAAGACCGATGTTAATGCTGGCTCTAAAGGTATTAGTTTGTTTTTGGTCGAAGCTGGTACCCCCGGGTTTACCAAAGGTAAAAATCTCGAAAAGCTGGGCTTAAAAGCACAGGATACCTCTGAGCTATTTTTCCAAGATGTGCGAATACCCAAAGATAATTTGTTGGGGGAAGAGGGCCGTGGTTTTGTCTACCTGATGCAGGACCTACCACAGGAGCGTCTCTCGGTAGCTGTAAGTGCCAATGGTATGTGTCAGGCAGTTATGCAGACCACCGTCGACTATGTCAAAGAGCGAAAAGCTTTTGGAACTAACGTAGCGTCGTTTCAGAATACTCAATTTAAGCTTGCTGAGTTATCTGCAGAAGTCAGCTGTGCCGAGGTGTATTTGGACCGCTGTACCGAGCTTTTGATTGAAGATAAGTTGGATACAGTGACGGCGTCAAAACTCAAACTGCTCACTACGGACCTGCAGTGCAAGGTTGCCGATGAATGTCTGCAGCTGTTTGGCGGCTGGGGTTATATGTGGGAATATCCAGTTTGTCGCGCCTTTGCCGACGCGCGAGTGCAACGTATTTATGCGGGTAGCAATGAGATTATGAAACTGATTATTTCCCGTGATTTACTAAAGTGATCAGACCTCCGGTCTGATCATCCTGAGCGCCTCTCCACTGCGGTCATCCCGACTGCAGTGGAGGAACCTCCAGCAGTCGGTAGCAAACTAACAGTGATGTAGAGTCTCTCTCGAGACAGGTATCAAACCCCAAGAAGATCCTTCGGCTACGCTCAGGATGGCAAAGCCTGTACTGTCATTCCGACCGCGGGCTCCACAACCTCAATCCTTGTAGGACGGATCAATCTTATCAATCAACCGGGTCATGGCTTTAAACTCCAGCTCACCAGCTGGCTGTCCCATACTCTGCATGGCCATCAGCTGCTCAGTCTGGGCCAGCACCTTATCCGTTACCGGAATCAGTGGTTTTCCGGTAGCGTCACAGGCCACCTGAACTTCGCAGGAACGCTGCAGCGCCCACATATTCATAAAGGCTTCAGGAATAGTCCGACCACAGGTCAATAAACCATGGTTGCGTAAAATCAGCATATTCTTATCACCCATATTGGCCAGTAGGCGTGGCTTCTCATCGTCCATCACGGTGATGCCTTCAAAGTCATGATAGGCAACGCGATTTTGTAACAGTGCAGAGTAGAAGTTATCCGTGCGCAAGCCTTCCTCAGAACAGGCCACTGCCATACCGGCGTCACTGTGAATATGCGTAATACAGCTCACGTCTTTGCGGGCACCGTGAATGGCGGTGTGAATAATAATGCCGGCGGGATTAACCGCGTAGTCAGTGGGTTCGACTATATTGCCGTCAATATCCACCTTAACCAGGTTGGAGGCATTGACTTCGCTGTAGTGAAGACCGTAGGGGTTGATTAAAAAGTGCTCTTGATCACCTGGCACTTTCATCGTGATATGGTTAAAAATCAGTTCCGACCAGCCGAGATAGTCAAAAATTCGATAGCATGCTGCCAGTTGAATGCGCAGTTCTCGCTCTGTTTGTCCCGTCATTAGTTCACCCTCTTTACAAACTTGGTTAAAATTACGATCTGTGTGCCGTTGACACGACCTTCTATATGCTCAGAGTTGCTCTGTACCAACGAGATATTGCGCACTGCTGTTCCGCGCTTGCCAGTAAAGCTGGTGCCCTTTACATCCAGATCCTTTATTAGTGTTACCGTATCGCCAGCGCTAAGCACTGCGCCGTTGCTGTCTTTGTGAATAACGCCATCATCGTCCGATTCATCTTCAACGCCGGCTTTGGCCCAAGCCAGTGTTTCATCATCCAGATACATCATATCCAACAATTCCTGGGGCCAGCCCTCGGCACTGAGGCGAGTGAGCATACGCCAGGCCATAACCTGAACCGCTGGTACCTGAGACCACATGCTGTCGTTGAGGCAGCGCCAGTGATTAGCCTCGACCTTCTGAGGATTATTGATCTGATCTATACAGATGTCACAGGCTAACAGTGACTCTTCAGTGCTGCCGTCGCTATAGGGTGGCACTTCATAGGCTGAGAGGTTTTCGCTGTTGGCACAGAGTTCGCAGGCTGAGCCACTGCGGGCATAAAGATCGGTCATAGGGGCTGGCTACTTGTATGAGTTTGTTTGGTCGCAGTATAGGCGGCTTTACGCCAGCGCAGTTATTAAGCTTTTGGCTGCTGCCCAACCGGATAGCACCGCACCTTCAAAGCGCGGTCCAGCAAAGGCATCGCCGGCCAATGCCAGTGGTGGCAGACTGGTAGATTCGCTTAGTAACATACAGGCTTCAGGATCTACTACTGAGGGCTTGCTGTAGCGCCAGCCGTGTACCTGATATTCAGTAACCTTGGCATCACCCAGATAGGGTGATGCTGCGTCGATTAATATTTGGCCGGTCTGCATCTTGTCGTCTTCATAATGATCGGCACTAAAGGCGCCGCTGCCATGAATGGTCACTGCGGGAATCTTCGAGACACCTTTTTGCAGGTTGTCGCTGATCCAGCCAATCGGGCCCTGATCAAAAGCGGTTGCGCCGGGGGCGGGAATCGTCGTTGGTCGATCCAATACTGCCATCACGGCAATACAGGCTTCATAGTCAATACGATCGAGACGCGCCTGCTTATCCGCTGGCACTGGGATATTGCCCGAGGCGAGCAGGTCGATGGTCTGTGGTACTGGAGAGGTGATTAATAACGCTTTTGCATTAACAGTTTCGCCACTATCTAAAGCCGCTGACCAAAGCTGATTATCTTGGGCACTTCCTTGTCTAATGCTGTCGACTCTAGTAGTTCTCAGCACATTCATATCCGTCGCCAAATATTTCGCCACTGCAGTCATGGTGGGCACGCCGCGATATCGTGGGTGACCATTGGGATGTCCTGGGTAGCTGCTGTACCACTCTTCGGCTACACCGGCTTCAATCCACTCGGCAACGCTGGCTTTAAAGCGTGAATCGCGGGCGGTCATAAACTGCGCACCGTGATCAAATGTGGCATCGCCAATACGACGTCCTGCCAGACGACCGCCGAGGCCGCGGCCCTTATCGACCACCAACACTTTGAGGCCCGCTCGGTGCAGATCATTTGCCGCACTGAGTCCGGCAAGGCCGGCGCCAATAATAAGAACGTCCCAAATCACGGGACCGTTGCTGTCGATGGAAGAGGTCATATTTAACAGTCTTATAAATTAGATTTTTTAATTTGAGAGGACAGATTTACCGCGCAGCGCTTTGCATTTAACTGAGCAAAAGCGCACTTCATCCCAACAGCGCTGCCACTTTTTGCGCCATACAAAGGGGCGCTCGCAGACTGGGCAGATCTTGCTGGGGAGGTCGGACTTTTTACGCATACTGGGCATGGGCGGATTATCGCAGGTTTTGCTGCTGGTTGATCGATCTAAAGAATTAAGCAGCCTCTAATTTACTGCCTTGCAGGGTAATGCGATGCATTAGCCGCATCTGTCCCTGGTAGTCGTTGTCGGCCTGATGCCAGGTACAGCGATTATCCCAAAAGGTGACCGAGCCCGGCAGCCAGTTAAAACTACAAGTGAACTGCGGTTGCGCAACATGGGCATAGAGTTCGTCGAGTAGTTCGCGACTCTCCTGAAACTCCCAGCCTTCAAACTGTATGGTATGGCCTGGGTTCACATAGAGCACTTTGCGTCCACTCTGGGGATGAATAATGACTACTGGATGGGTGGCATCGCCGACGCGGTCCATACCACCGAGCTGATCTTTGAGATCAGTAAACCGATAGAGGCCATTCTCGCCATAGAGATGGGTATTGGAGTGAACCGCACGCAGACCTTCAAGGCGTTTTTTTAGGTTTGCGGGGAGGGCGTCGTAGGCCGCTGCCAGATTGGCGAACTGAGTATTGCCACCGGTTTCCGGAAGTGTTCGTGCGACCAAGATAGAACCCAGCGCCGGAATATGGTCGTAGGAGTGATCTGTATGCCAGCCGCCACCTATATTGGTCTGCTGGGTTTTCTCTTTGCGCACCTCGGCGATCAGCGGAGACTCTTCGGTGGTTTTAAAGAATTTATTGATAACGATTTTGCCGAAGCGATTGGCGAAGCGAAGGTGCTCTTCTGGAGGTAGTTGTTGGTCGCGGAAAAACAGCAGGCCGTGTTCGGTGAATGCTTCGCGCAGCTGATTAAGCTGAGTGTCGCTCATGGTGGCCAGTTGTAGATCGCTGACAACTGCACCGCAGTTGGGAGAAAAGGGGGTCACTTTCATAGATGACTTCTTGTAGTTTTTATTTGCTAGTTTTTATTTACTGGTTTTTATTTAGTGGTTTTTATTTAGAGGTTCTTTTGTAGCGGTTTGAGTGTTACCTGCAAAAGGTTAGGCTGCAATTCTGCAGGAGATCCTTCGGTTCGCTGCGCCCCTAAGGATGACAGGTTTTTTTGTTAGCCACCACAGTTTGCCAAGCCAGACTGTCATCCCGACCGCAGTGGAGGGATCTCATCCAGCCGACTCCCGACCCTTCGACTCCACTCAGGACGACAAGCCTTTTAGGCTTGTCGCTTATCCACACTCCAAATTCCGGCGCCGCGCACAGCAATATACAAAAAGGCAAAGCAGAACAGCGCAGCCAATTCGCCGCGATTAATAATCGGGAACAGGCTGTTCATGCCATGAGCCATCCAGTAGGCCGCAGCCATGGTGCCACTGCAGATAAATGCGGTTGGTCGAGTAAACAGGCCAATCATGACCAACACACCGCCGATCATTTCAATGGCGCCAGCGGAGTACATTAGAGGGTTTAGTGGGTAGGGGAATTCAGCCGGAAAATTAAATAACTTTTGCGTTCCATGCCAGATAAATAAGAATCCGGTTACGATTCTCAGTAGTGCGTAGGCTTGTTCTTCGCGGCCATCTAATAGTTTGTCTAAAAATTTCATATAGTCGCCTCTCTGGTTTTAATGGTTTTAATGGTTTTAATTGACAACACTCTATGGGATCTATGATAGAACAACAATAATTATTAGGCTGAGAATAATAGGCACTGAAATACAGCTGGTGGCGAAGATGAGAATATTGCGAGCGTTTTTAGTCATAGGTAGTGACCTCCTTGTGCTATTAAAGCTAGTCACTAAACCGCGTTTTTTCCACTGAGATTGTTAGCTGCTATAGCTAGAGGCCGCGCTGCCACTCCTCGCGCAATGGGATCATACCCGGCTGATTGATCGCGGTAGTGACAATCGACAGCAACTGCTCTTTGTCCTTGCCCAGCACGCCTTTTAACACCAGATAATTAGATGCATGGTCACTTCTAAAAATGGTTTTTTCGAGCTCTAGATTACTCAGCAATATCTGCATCTCGTGAAACAGTTCCAGTTTACCGAGCTTGCGCCAGCGACCCTCGAAGGCCTCCTCAAAGCGTTCGCTGCCCGTGGGAAATTCCACCACCAGAGTGGAGAGATAATCCGGCTGGGCGGCGTTCATCAGCTTGGCGGAGTTCAGAGCATGTTGCTCGCTGAGTTCGGGGCCGCCGAGTCCATTCAGAATCATCACTGAGCTTTTCATACCCGCCTGTTTGATCTTTTGTAGGGCCACCAGAGAGGAATCGTAATCTTCGCCTTTATTGACCAGTCGCAGCACTTCGTTGTCACCACTCTCGCAACCCACATACATCAGGCTCAGGCCGAGGTCGCGCAGATCGGTCAGTTCTTCGATACTTTTCTTTTTCAGATTGCGTGGCAGGCAATAGGAGGAGACGCGCTGCACATCTGGGTAGTATTTGTTAATCATCTGCAGAATATCCACCAGACGTCTAGTGCTCAGAGTCATGGCATCGCCGTCGGCTAGAAACACGCGTTTAACCGGATAACCAGCTTCAGCAAGCCCGCGCAATTCCTGTTCAATTTTTTCTATGGGCTTCGGGCTAAAGCGCTTCTGTTGATCCGTGTACATTTCACAGAAGCTGCACTTATTGTAAGAGCAGCCATTGGTGACTTGGAGGATTAGTGAACGGCCTTCACTGGGTGGACGGAAGACAGGCTGAATATAGTCGAGTGGATACATAGTAGATTTTCGGCGGCTAATAATGGGATAAGTTTACAGGTTTTAGTGCGATAACATCTGCTCACAGCCTTTTTTTGATTATTAACGGAATTAATCTAACTTTAGTTAAGTTAGACAAAAGAATTAGTCTAAAATGCTGCCATTATTTTGATTACCAGTGACTCTATTCCATGCAAAAAAACAGCTCTGACACGCCATCTAAACTTGGCACCGGTATCGACTTTGGCACTAGCAACAGTGCTGCGGCAGTTTTTGATGGGGAGCAGGTTCGGCTGGTGCAGCTCAGTGAGCTGAATCCGATTATGCCCTCGGCCAATTATATAGATCGTGACTTTGCCTCGACCATAGGTCAGCCGGCGATAGATGACTATATTAGCGACAACCAGGGCCGCAAGGTGGAGCTCAGTGTCGAGGTGATTGGCGAGGCGCGCACCAGTGCCGGTACTGCCGATGGCCCAGCCAGTGAATCGGAAACCACCAAGGTATACGGTCAGGCATTTAATGATGCCAGTCTGCCTGGGCGATTATTTCGTGGCACCAAGCGTCTGCTGGGCAATACTGCCAGTGACAAGACGGTGATTTTCAGTCGACCGTTTCGTCTGGTTGCTCTAGTTACGCCTATATTGGTGGGCATCCGCAAAGCCCTACGTGGCAGTGTCAACAATAGCAGTCAGGCCTGTATTGGCCATCCAGTAAATTTTGAGGGCATGGAACAGGGCCGCAATAATGTTGCACTGCAGCGTCTCAGTGAATCCTATCGCCATGCGGGTATTACCCAGCAGAGCTTCTGCCCGGAACCCACAGCGGCGGCTATCAGCTATCTGTATAACTATCCCCATAGTCGCGACCAGTTGATGCTGACCGTGGATTTTGGCGGTGGTACTCTGGATTTTTGTATTCTGCGGCGCAAGGGCACGGAGTTTTCCGTTGAGGCGACCCATGGTATTGCTCTGGGTGGAGATAAAATTGACCAAACTATTTTCCGTGAGTTGGTTTTTCCGCTACTGGGCAAGGGCGAGCGCTGGTCGCGCATGGTCGATGGCAGCGAGGTGGATACACTGTTCCCCTTTGCCGAATTTGAAGAGCTGCTGATCAATTGGCCGGTGAGCTATATGCTCAATCAAAACAAGTACACCGCGTCGGTAATGCAGCGCATGGTGCTGCCGGATGAGGGGGCGATTAAGTTTAAACGTCTCTATGATCTGATTAAGCAGAACTACAGCTACCAGGTATTTGAGGCGATCAAGGCGTTTAAGGCCGAGCTCTCCGTGTCTGATTCCGCGGTGCTGGATATTCCTGAGATCGATATTGAAGTGCGGCTGGATCGCTGGGAGTTTGAACTGATGATCACCGATCGACTGTTCGAACTGGAGCAGGCGGTAAGTTTGATTCTCGATAAGGCTGGCTTAGAGGCTGAGGATATAGATCTGGTACTGCGCACCGGTGGTTCTTCATTAATCCCCGCCGTTAAAGATATTCTTGAGAATCAATTTCCCGGTAAGGTCGTGGAGCACGATCCCTTTACCAGTGTGGCTGCAGGTTTGGCGATTGCTGACTACTACGGTTACGGTTCAGATATTCCCCAATAGGGCGTCTTTGTAGCCACCGCTCTGGCGAATCATTTTTTAACCAAGATCATACAGGGCTTTTCTTAAGGCGAATCTTACTTGCATGCAACAAGCAAGATAATTACACTCTGCCCATTGATACTTGAAATGGACCCTAACATGACAACTTCTTCAGCTTCTCCGAGCACCTCAGCCACTACTGCACCTTCAAATCCGGCACAGAAAAAAGGCATTCCCCTGCGTTTTGTTACCGCTGCTAGTCTCTTCGATGGCCACGATGCGGCAATTAATATTATGCGCCGCATACTACAGGGCGCCGGTGTTGAGGTGATTCACCTGGCTCACAACCGCTCGGTGGCCGAGGTGGTTCAGACGGCATTGCAGGAAGATGCCCAGGGTATTGCCATTAGCTCCTACCAGGGCGGCCATGTTGAATACTTTAAGTACGCTGTAGATCTGTTAAAAGAGGCTGGTGCCGAGCATATTAAGATTTTCGGTGGCGGCGGTGGTGTGATTGTCCCGGAAGAAATTAAAGAGCTTGAGGCCTATGGTGTCGAGCGTATCTACTCTCCCTATGACGGTCAGAACCTCGGTCTAGTGGGCATGATCGACGATATGATTGAACGCTGTTCGCTGGGCACATACAGCGATGTAACTGTGGCCGCCGCCGAACTCTCCAGTGAGCTTCCGGATAACAGGGGTCGCAATAATTTATCCCGTTTGATCACTGCTATTGAGCGCGATGAACTCAGTTCAGAGCAGCAGAGTGCACTCCGCGAACAGGCACAGTTCCTCAGTGCCACAGTGCCAGTTCTTGGAATTACCGGTACCGGTGGTGCAGGTAAGTCCTCACTAACTGATGAGTTGATTCGCCGCTTTCGTCAAGACAGCGCCGATGAGCTTAAGATTGCGGTGCTGGCCATTGACCCCACAAGACGCAAGACCGGCGGCGCCTTACTCGGTGACCGTATCCGCATGAATGCGATCTATCACCCCTCTATTTATATGCGCTCCATCGGCACTCGAGGAGCCACAGGTGAAGTGCCGGCGGCCCTCAAGGATATTGTCTGCGCCATGCGTCTCGGCGGTTTCGATTTGGTGGTGGTGGAAACTCCGGGTATTGGTCAGGGGGATGCCGGCATAGTTCCCTATGTGGATATCCCTATCTACGTGATGACCCCAGAATTTGGCGCCCAGAGTCAGCTGGAAAAGATCGATATGCTGGATTATGCCGAGCTGGCGATTATCAATAAATTTGATCGCAAGGGCAGCGATGATGCCTACCGCGATGTGTGCAAGCAAGTGCAGCGCAATCGCGAGGCCTGGACTCAGATGCCAGACGAGATGCCAGTGTTTGGCACCATTGCCTCACGCTTTAATGATGACGGTGTCACTGCTGCCTATCAGGAGCTGGTTGTGCTGTTACAGAAACATGGACTGCGCAGCTTTGAACAGCATCTGGCGAAAGTCGATCGCCGTACACCATCGGAAAAAACCGTTGTGGTGCCTGCAGATCGCCAGCGTTATCTAGCGGAGATCGCCGCCGGCGTGCGCAACTATCACAAGCAGGTTGTGGTGCAGGCCAATTTGGCCCGCCAACAGCAACAGCTGGCGGCGACCAAAGCTATGCTGCTAGAAAACGGCAGCGATGCACCAGAGACTATTGATAATCTGATTGCTGAGCGCAAACAGGCCATGGATGTTACGGCGAGCAATCTTTTAGAGAACTGGCCCGCGGTGGTGGAAGCCTACAGCGGCGATGAAAAAGTCGATGTGCTGCCCAATGGCAAGGAAATTGTTACCAAACTCAAGACTATTTCTCTTGCGGGCAATAAGATCTCCCGGGTTTCTTTGCCGCGCTTTGAAGATCACGGTGAACTGCTCAAATGGTTGATGCGTGAAAACCTGCCTGGAGAGTTCCCCTATACGGCTGGGGTATTTCCCTTTAAGCGCGAAGGGGAAGATCCAGCGCGTATGTTTGCCGGTGAAGGGGATGCCTTTAAAACCAATCGCCGCTTTAAGGCCCTGTCGGAACACTCAGATGCCAAGCGTCTGTCTACTGCCTTTGATTCGGTAACTCTCTATGGCTTTGATCCCCATGAGCGTCCGGATATTTATGGCAAGGTGGGTAATGCCGGTGTGTCCATCTGTACTCTGGATGATATGAAAGCCCTCTATGATGGCTTTGATCTATGTAATCCCACCACTTCGGTTTCCATGACCATTAATGGTCCAGCCCCAACTATCTTGGCAATGTTTTTAAACACTGCCATTGATCAGCAGGTTGATCAATTTGTTGCCGAGCACAGTCGCCAGCCCAAGGATGACGAATTCCAAGAGTTGCGCAGCAATACCTTGAAGCGCGTGCGCGGCACAGTGCAGGCAGATATTCTCAAGGAAGATCAGGGTCAGAATACCTGCATCTTCTCCACTGAATTTAGCCTGCGCATGATGGGTGATATGCAGCAGTACTTTATCGATGAGCAGATTCGCAACTTCTACTCAGTGTCGATATCTGGATACCATATTGCCGAAGCTGGGGCTAACCCCATATCGCAGCTGGCCTTTACCCTGTCTAATGGCTTTACTTTTGTTGAAGCCTATCTGGCTCGCGGCATGCATATTGATGACTTCGCTCCCAACCTATCGTTCTTCTTCTCCAACGGTATGGACCCGGAGTACACCGTGATGGGTCGAGTGGCGCGCCGTATCTGGGCGACCTCTGTGCGTGATCTTTACGATGCCAACCCACGCAGCCAAAAACTGAAATATCATATCCAGACATCAGGCCGTTCACTGCATGCTCAGGAAATGAACTTCAATGATATTCGCACTACTCTGCAAGCGCTAATCGCGATCTACGATAACTGCAATAGCCTGCACACCAATGCCTATGACGAAGCCATTACCACGCCTACGGAAGAGTCAGTGCGACGAGCGCTGGCAATCCAGCTGATTATTAATCAGGAGTGGGGCCTGGCGAAAAATGAAAATCCCAGCCAGGGCGCGTTTATTATCGATGAGTTGACCGATCTAGTTGAAGAGGCGGTGCTGCAAGAATTTGAGAAAATCTCAGATCGTGGCGGCGTGCTCGGTGCCATGGAAACCGGTTATCAGCGCGGCAAGATTCAGGAAGAGTCACTCTATTATGAGCACAAGAAACACGATGGTTCTTTCCCCATTGTGGGGGTCAATACCTTCCTCAGTGAGACTGAAGAGGAGCCTATGGAAATTGAATTGGCCCGCTCCACTGAAGCGGAAAAGCAAAGTCAGATCAAACGTCTGCGCGCTTTCCAAGAGACACACAGTGCAGAGTCCGCAGAAGTGCTTAAACGCTTGCAGGATACAGTGAGAGAAGGTGGCAATGGCTTTGAAGTGCTGATGGACGCGGTTCGGGTTTGCTCACTGGGGCAGATAACCAATGCCTTGTTTGACGTTGGCGGTCAGTACAGACGTAGTATGTAATCATGCTTGGTACTTTCCGCCAGAAGGGCGTTAAAAATGTACTCATTCGGTCATTTATTAACATAAACTCCCTCAATGCGTGCATTTTTGCCTACTTCTGACGCAAACTACCGGCGCATGATGGGCTAGTGGAATATGCCCGGGAACACTTGGTCTAGAAACGGTTAATTTAGGAATCCATAAAAAATGTCCAAAGCCCTTCGGCTTACTCAGGTTGAGCGCAAAGAAATCTCCGACGCCAAGATGCTTGAGGCGGCGGTGGATTTGATTGTCGAGCGCGGAGCGGGCCAGGTCACCTTAAAAGATGTGGGTGAAAAAGCCGGTTACTCTCGTGGGCTGGCCGGTTATCGCTTTGGCAATCGCGAGGGTCTGTTTGATTTTGTGCTCAGATCGGTTGGCGATGAATGGCTCGGGGAGCTCACTCAGGTTACGGCAAATAGCTTTGGTTACAGGGCTATAGCAGCAGCTCTGGATGCCCATATTAAATTCTGTGAAGATGCACCGAAACATGTAGAGGCTTTTTACCGCCTCTGGTTTGACTCCATGGCACCGGACTCACAACTCAAAGGGGTTATTTTAGGTATTCATCAGCGCCGTCGCGGCGATGTTGTCAGTTGGATTGAACAGGCTGTGGCTGCCGGTGAAGTGCCGGCGACTGTGGATGCGGGAATGCTTGCAGATCACTTTACCGCCTCGGTCAGTGGCATTGTCTATCACTGGATGACCGACCCAGATAATCTCGATGAGATGCGCAATCTTCACCAAGCGTTAAAGCAGGTGATGCACAGTATGTTGCGCGGCTAGCAGTTGCTCTTCTGAGCTCTTACTTTCCTGAGCTCTTACTTCTTTAAGCTCTTACTTCTAGAAACTATGGCGCCATTGCGAAGGGATCTTGCCGGTCACGGTTGGCGTCTCTTAGCACTTGTAGTTTCTTTCTTTAGTCTGCAATCTAGATGACTTACTACAGCGAGTTAGCCAAACTATGATTAATTTCAAGCTGAATAATAATCCCGTGCAAGTGGATATTGATCCCGATACCCCGTTGTTATGGGTTGTGCGCGATCACTTTAAACTTAAGGGCAGCAAGTTTGGCTGCGGTATGGGCCTCTGTGGAGCCTGCACCATGCATGTTAATGGCGAGGCGGTGCGCACCTGTACATTGCCTGTTTCGGCGGTTCAAGGCGCTGCTATTACCAGCATTGAAGGTCTGGGTACCCCGGACAATTTACATCCATTGCAGCAGGCCTGGGTTGAGCACAGTGTTCCCCAGTGCGGCTACTGTCAGTCCGGTCAGCTTATGTCGGCCAGTGCCCTGTTGGCGCAAAACCCCAATCCCTCCGACGTGGATATAGAGATGGCCATGAACGGCAATATCTGTCGCTGCGGCACCTACAGCAAAATTAAGTCGGCAATTAAGTCGGTAACTAAATCTGGCGAGGCGATGCGTACTCAGGGAAGCTTGGTTGAGATTTTTGACCCGGTGATAGGCAATAAGGAGGCAAACTCATGAAAACTGCTTCCATGACAAGACGACTATTTCTCCTCTCTACGGGCGCAGCGGCCACTGGACTCATCGTCGGCTGCTCCACTGCAGCGGCTAAAGGCAGGGGTTATTCCGCCATTGCCGGGGCCTTTGAACCCAACTCCTTTATTCAAATTACTCCTGATAATCAGATTATTTTCTATCTACCCAGCAGTGAGATGGGGCAGGGAATTCTCGATGGTTTAACCACATTGATTGCTGAGGAATTGCGGGTCCAACCAAGCGCAATTGATGTTCGCCAGGCGAGTCTTCATGAAGACTATAAAAACCCCGAGATGGGTATGCAGGCCACCGGCGGCAGCAATGCAACTCGGGCTCAATTCTTGCCTCTTCGGCAGGCGGCTGCGGATACTGCAGCGGCGATTCGCAATGCGGCGGCCAAACAACTTAATCAGCCCCTAGACAAACTATCCTTAGCTGATGGCCATGTAAACGTTGATGGCAAGTCCTATGCCTTTGGTGAGTTTGTCGCCGTGGCGGCTTTGATGCCGGTGCCAGAAAATTCCCCTTTAAGAAGCCCCAAACAGTTTGACCAGATCGGTCGTGAGCGACCGCGTTTGGATGCCTTGGCTAAATCCACTGGAACCGCGGTATTTGGCATAGATGCGGAGGTGGAAAATCTGTTTCGCGCAGTGGTTGTAAGGTCCCCTGTATTAGGTGCGGCACTGCAGAGTTTTGATGCCACAGCAGCGCTCAAACAATCTGGTGTAGTCGATGTGGTTAAGATTAAAAGTGGCGTCGCAGTTGTTGCCCAGTCTTACTGGCAAGCGCGAAAGGCTGCCGCAGCCCTAGAACTGACTTGGGAAAAAACTGAACTCGGCTCCTGGTCATCAGACAGTATCTATAAAAAATTTACCGAAACTCTCAATGACAGCAGTCAAAAAGGCTTGGAGTGCTGTGACGAGGGTGAGGGCGACAAACTATTGGATCAGGCCGAGACAATGGTTGCCGCCGACTATTATGCTCCCTATCTGGCTCACGCCACCATGGAACCTTTAAATTGCACTGTTGCTATAAAGGGCGATAGCTGTGAGATTTATCTGGGCACTCAGTCCGTGCAAGCCTCTGCTGGGGCTGCGGTGTATTACGGCGACTTTGACGCGGATAAAGTAAAAATGCATCCGGCTTTTTTGGGTGGTGGTTTTGGTCGTCGCTCCCTCGGGGATGATGTTGCCGAAGCAGTGGTGATTGCCAAGCAAACCGGACGCAATATTCAGGTAGTCTGGAGTCGTGAAGATGATATGAGCAACGACTTCTATCGCCCGGCGGCGCTAGTGCGTATGCAGGCCGGTGTGTCTAAGCAGGGTTTGATTGAAACCTGGGCTGTGCGCCGAGTGGGTCCCAATATAATGGGCCATATGATTGACGAATGGTTTGAAGTGCTGGCCCCCGACTATCTCAATAAAGGCTTTGCCGATTGGCTGAGCAAGCTGGGCCACCCGATATTTAAGCGTTTTATTGCCGACCCGAGTAATGGCGATGGTATCTATGGTGACTATGATACGCCCAATAAAGCCGTGCGCCATGTGACTCAGGACCCGGGCTTACGAACCGGGTTTTGGCGTTCCGTGGGGCATTCATCCAATGCCTTTTTTAAAGAATCCTTTATTGATGAACTGGCTCAGAGTGTCGGTATCGATGAGCTGCAGTTTCGCCTCGCCAATATGAAAAATAATCCGCGGCTCACCGAAGCCACCGAACTGGTTGCGGCGAAAGCGGGTTGGGGCAAGGCGCTGCCCAAGGGGCATTTCCATGGCCTAGCCACCCACAGCTCCTTTGGCTCTGCGGTAGCCCAAATCGCTGAGGTCTCGATTCAAGGGTCAAAAATTATTGTGCACAAAGTCACCGCGGCAATTCATTGCGGCATGGTGGTCAATCCGGGGATTGTTCGGGATCAGGTCGAGGGGGGCATTATTTATGGCCTTACTGCCGCGCTCTATGGCGAGATAACGTTGCTGGATGGTGTTATTCAGCAGACTAATTTCCATAACTATCCGATGTTGCGTATGGCTGATGCGCCGGAGGTTGAGGTGCATATAGTCGAGAGTCAGGAACATCCAGAAGGGGTCGGCGAGCCGGGCTTGCCGCCATTGGCGCCTGCGGTAGCCAATGCGGTATTTAAGGCCAGTGGGCAGCGTCTACGCGATCTTCCCCTGAGACTTAGCTAGTTGTTTGGGCTGCTACGCTTAACGCCATGAATAATCATCTCACTGAGCTGTTAAAACATTGGTATCCGCTTCGCGGCGAACATCTCTGGGTGTTGGCGACGGTGTATAAAACCGTTGGACCCTGTTATCGCAGAGCCGGTGCGATGATGCTGTTTAATGATCTCGGGCAGCAGTTTGGCCTGCTTAGCGGTGGCTGTTTGGAGGCGGATATTCAGCGCCATGCGGCGCGCGTGATGCAGAGTAAGCAAGCATTGCTTGTCAGTTACGACGGCAGCGACGAAGATGATATTACCTTTCAGTTGGGTATTGGCTGCGGTGGCACAGTGCATATTGTGCTGCAGCCGATTTTGGCTGAACTAGCCTACCTCAATTTAATGGACGTTCACGAACACCTAAGTAACGGCGGCAGTGGGCTCTATTCGCAGCTTATTGCCAATGATGGTCAGGTTGAGTCTCATTGGGAAATCGCTCAGTCCTGTGCTCAAAACTCTTCTCCAGAATTAATTGAAAAAAATCACCAGACTTGGTTGCTGACAAGGCTAAGTCCCCCACCTCATTTACTGGTGATTGGCGGGGGTGTCGACGCTCAACCAGTGGTGCAGTTAGCCAAGACTTTGGGCTGGACTGTGACGCTCTGGGATTCGCGGCCAGCCAATGGGCGGCGTGAGCACTTTATGTCTGCGGATCAGATTCTCCGTCAGCCCTTGGATCAGCTTATGCAACATAAGTCTGCAGCCCAGTGGAATGCTGCAGTGGTAATGTCCCATAACCTACAGATGGATGCCCATGCAATTAAAGCGTTGCAGGGCAGCGCCATAGCGTATCTGGCACTACTCGGGCCGGCTTCTCGCAAGCAGCAGGTTTTGGCTTTGGCGCAGCTTGACGAGCAGCAACTGTGCATTCCCCTTGCCGGACCAGCGGGATTAAATCTCGGCGCAGAATTGCCTGAGGGTATAGCTCTATCTATTTTGGCGGAATGCCATGCTGTCTTGCAGGGTGCTGGCGGTCAGTCCTTAAGTGATGCTTTCAGCACAATAGCTGAAAGCTGACAATGACTCAGCAGATAGACGTGCTAGTTCTCGCAGCAGGGGCGGCCAGTCGTTTTGGCTCTGCCAAACAGTTGCTTAATTATCGTGGTCGATCACTGGTACAACACTGTATAGATAAGGCCAATAGGCTGTGCTCGGGTCGGGTGTTTGTTGTGCTAGGGGCCAATCAAGAGCTTATCGAGCCACTTATTTCGGACGCTAAGATTATTCGGAATCATGCTTGGCAGCAGGGTTTGGGGGCGTCTATAGCTGTAGGGATCGACAATATTGACCCTCAGTCCGATGGTCTGTTAATTCTTTTAGCCGACCAAGTTGCCCTAACCACAGATGAGTTGAATTTGTTGTTGGATGCCTTTGATGGCAGCAATACAGTAGCTGCTCATTACGCTGGCCGCCGCGGTGTGCCAGCTATTTTCCCCCGCAGTCTCTATGCTGAGCTAAGAGCATTGTCCGGGGACAGCGGCGCCAAAGCGCTATTGCAGCGGTCGGATGTCAACATTACTGAGATCGACCTCCCCAATGCGGCAATGGATATTGACACACCTGAAGACTGGGCTGTTTTTCTCAAATCCCTCAACTAATTCAGTTGGATTTCCCGTACCCCCGCATTAAAGCGCAACAGCAGGTAAAAAATTGGCATTCAAGCCTAAAGAAGGCCCCATTCAACGAATAGTTGTTGTGCCCAGCTTTAATGCAACTTAATCTCTGGTCTAAGCAAATTTTTTAAAACAATAACTCAAACTATTAATTCAATGAGGGGGGTCTCATGGCAGGTTCAACACCAGAAGCATCAACTGCAACAGTGGCAGAGGGTCAGGTTCAGGGAAAGCAAACTTTTGCGTTTATCGCAATGACATGTCTGTTTTTCTTTTGGGGCTTTATCACTGTTCTAAACGATATTCTAATTCCGTTCTTAAAAGAGTCATTTGATCTCAACTATACCCAAGCTATGCTGGTGCAGTTCTGTTTCTTTGGCGCCTACTTTATTGTTTCACCCTTTGCTGGCAGATTGATCGATAAGGTCGGTTATCAGCAGGGTATTGTTATTGGTCTGCTGACCACCGCTGCGGGTTGCTGTCTGTTCTACCCCTCGGCCAGTCTACACCTCTATCCGCTGTTCCTATTTGGCTTCTTTGTTCTGGCCAGTGGCATTACTGTTTTACAGGTTGCAGCCAATCCCTATGTGGCAGCTCTGGGGCCAGAGAAGACTGCAGCAAGCCGTCTTAATCTAGCTCAGGCAGCGAACTCATTTGGTACTACTGTCGGCCCAATCGTCGGTGCCGCACTGATTCTAGGTGTTGTGGCTGCAGATGCTTCGGCAGTTCAGGGTCCTTACCTGATGATTGCTGGGCTACTAGTTGCTGCGGCACTGGTATTTCGCAGCATCAAGTTGCCAGTCCTGACTCATGTGGAAAGCGAAGAGAAAGCTGAGGGCAGCGTTTGGGAGCACCGTCACCTAGTGTTGGGTGCGTTGGCAATTTTCCTCTACGTTGGTGGCGAAGTGTCTATAGGTAGCTTCCTGGTCAACTACTTCTCTGAGAGCACTATTGGTGGTCTGAGCACTGCTGAAGCTGGTGAGATGGTCGCCTACTACTGGGGCGCAGCCATGATCGGTCGCCTGATTGGCGCTGTACTGATGAACTATGTTGCAGATACTAAATATCTGGCAGTTAATGCTTTGATCGCCATCGTCATGATCGTAGTCAGCATGAACACCAGCGGCAGTGTCGCTATGTGGTCTATTCTGGCAGTTGGCTTCTTTAACTCGATTATGTTCCCAACCATTTTTACCCTTGCGGTTAAAGGTCTGGGCTCCATGACCAGTAAAGGTTCTGGCTTTGTCTGTCAGGCAATTGTTGGTGGCGCACTGATTCCATTGGTTCAGGGTGTGGCAGCGGATACCATGGGTATTCAGCTGAGCTTTATAGTGCCAATGCTGTGCTACATCTACATCGGTTGGTACGCACTGAACGGCGCTCAAAGAGCCTAAGACTGCAGTAATATGGTCGGGTGGGCCTAGTGATAGGCTCGCCCAATGATGCTTTAACCATCTCTAAGACTTCTTCTCTAGCCCATTTAAATCTGTCTATTATGCTTCTTTAACAAGATAGCTTGGGTTTTCTGCGGGCAACTTTTAGTTAGCGGCTCTTGAGTCGCTATTTGTACTGGGCGAAATATAAGGGAGGCTTTTCAGATGAGCTTTTTAAGAAGAGCTCAATGATTCACCGAACCAAGCACTGAGAGCCAGGCTTGATTCGGTGAAGTTGTCACTGTGCAGTAAAGCAGGAGCGGTCTTAACCGGCTTCTACAATGCGCTTCATGTCCGTCATATAGCCGCGCAGTTCGTGGCCAATGATCTCAACATCATGATCGCGAATGGCATCATTCACTTCGATCAGGCGAAGGTTGTCGACGGCATTAGAGCTATCAGTCAAACCACCACCCAACTCTTCCAGAGTCAGTGAGCTAGCGTGGGCTTGCAACAGTGGCACTGCGGCATGGGTAAATAAATAGTTGCCGTATTCCGCTGTATCAGAGATCACTACATTCATCTCGTAGAGCTTGTTGCGGGCAATACAGTTAGCGATCAATGGTGTCTCGTGAAGTGACTCGTAATAAGCAGACTCTTCGATAATGCCTGAGGCAACCATAGTCTCAAAAGCCAGCTCAACACCGGCTTTAATCATGGCTACCAGATAGATACCTTTGTCATAAAATTCTTGCTCAGTGATTTCGATATCGCAATCCGCTGCCTGCTCAAAAGTTGAGTTGGCAGTCTCAGCGCGCCACTTCAGCAAGTTGGCATCATCATTGGCCCAATCGATCATCATAGTGCGCGAGAACTCACCTTCGATAATGTCATCCATATGCTTTTCAAACAGCGGGCGCAGAGTGACTTTGAGTTCTTCTGACATATCAAAGGCTTTGATTTTCGCTGGGTTGCTCAGACGATCCATCATATTGGTGATGCCGCCGTGCTTCAGACCTTCAGTGACTGTTTCCCAACCGTACTGGATCAGCTTGCGCGCATAGGCCGCATCTACACCCAGATTGATAAGCTGCTGGTGACCCAAAACTGCACCGGTCTGCAACATGCCGCAGAGAATAGTCTGCTCGCCCATCAGGTCAGACTTAACCTCAGCGATGAAAGAGGACTCCAAGACACCAGCGCGATCGCCGCCAGTGGCCGAGGCATAGGCTTTAGCAATGGCCAGACCGTTACCCTGGGGATCATTCTCAGGGTGCACTGCGATCAGCGTCGGAACGCCAAAGCCGCGCTTGTACTCTTCGCGAACTTCAGTGCCTGGGCACTTGGGTGCAACCATCACAACTGTCAGGTCAGGGCGAATCTGCATGCCTTCTTCAACAATGTTAAAGCCATGTGAGTAAGCCAGAGTTGCCCCTTGCTTCATCAGTGGCATAACCGCAGTAACAGCAGCAGTGTGTTGCTTGTCAGGGGTCAGGTTCAGAACCAGATCGGCAGCCGGAACCAGCTCTTCAGCGGTGCCAACAGTAAAACCATTCTCCGATGCCCAAAGAAATGACTGACGCTTCTCGGCAATTGCCTGAGCGCGCAGTGCGTAGGAAATATTCAGGCCAGAGTCGCGCATATTGAGACCCTGGTTAAGGCCCTGAGCACCACAGCCAATAATGACAATGTTCCAGTCTTTGATGAAGTTGCAGCCATCGGTAAATTCGCTGCGGTCCATAAATCTGCATTTGCCCAGCTGCGTCAGTTTGTCGCGCAAGCTCAGTGTATTAAAGTAATTAGCCATTTTCAGTCTCCGGCCACCGGGGATCGGCGGATTGTTAAATTTAAGAAGTCGGCAAGTGTACTAGAATAGTTACGTTGCCTAAAACGATATATATTCATCACTGTGTTGCGTATTTTGCAATATAGCTTGGGCCGAGTTAAGCTGTGCGAATGGATATTCGATCACTCACATTGTTTCAGCATCTGGCCAGCAGTTTGCATTTTGGCAAAACAGCGGCTGCCTTTCATGTCAGTCCCTCTACATTGAGTCGCTCAATTCAGCGCTTGGAAGAACAGCTCGGTAGTCAGCTATTAATACGCGATAATCGCTCAGTGCTACTCACCGGTGAGGGGAAAAAATTACTCAGCTATGCGGATCAGCAAATAAGCCAATTTGAGAGCTTAAAAAAGTCACTTAATCAGTCGCAAAAAGAGCTCAGCGGTTCTCTCAAACTCTACTGTTCGGTAACCGCTTCCTATTCTTATCTGCCGCCTTTATTGGAAAAGTTTCGTCAGGCTCACCCCAATATTGATATTAATCTGGATACAGGTGATGCCGCTGACGGTATTGATCAGATTAAAAATCAGAGTGTGGATTTAGCCATTGCGGCACGGCCAGATGAGCTGTCGACGCGTATCCATTTTCAAACTATTGCCACAGTACCTCTGGCGATTACCGCCCCAACGATTAACTGCGCAGTGAAAAAAGTCCTGCAGGCAGAGACCATTGATTGGGCCAATCTGCCGATTATTTTGCCGGAGCACGGCGTGGCGCGAAAACGTTTTGAACAGTGGTTTCGAGAAAAGACCTCAGCTCGTCCCAATGTCTACGCTCAGGTATCCGGGCAAGAGGCGCTGGTGAGTATGGTGGCCCTGGGATGTGGTATTGGTATTGCACCCAATGTGGTGGTGGAAAACAGTCCGGTAAAAGATCGCATTGAACTGCTCCCTGGAACTCTTATTGCACCCTTTGATCTGGGTCTCTGTTGCTTTAAGAAAAAGCTTAATGACCCTTTAATAGCGGAATTTATGGCCATGGCTGGACAGCCGTAATGGGCACTAAACGCCCCTATAGAATTGGAGAAGTAACATCAACGATGAAATAGTTAGCTTACTCGAAGCCAATAGACACAATGCTTGGATGCTTATTTTTCCCCTGGCATTTCTTGAAGCCTGTCCTGGGATTGGCCTTATGGTCTCCGGTGCGGTTCTTTTAGTTGTCGCTGTTTTTCTCTATAGCGAACAGGTACTCACACTGTCACAGATCCTACCTCTGGCTTTTGCCGGTGCCTGTCTCTCAGATCATTTGGGATTTTATTTGGGTCGCTGGCTCGGCGATAAACTGCACAACACCGCATTTGCCAAGAAACGCGCCAGCCAGCTGCAAAAGGCTGAGCACTTTATTTTAAAGCATGGCACCGGTGCCATAGTGCTTGGACGCCTAGTGCCTGCTGTGAGAAGTCTGGTACCCATGCTCGCCGGCGTCAGCGGCACAAGCCGACTTAGGTTTAGCCTGATTGATTTGCTGGCCTGTGCTATTTGGGTGGCAGGCTTGGGTGTACTGGTGGTGAGTCTAGGAAATCTGGTTCCCGAATAAAGACGCTCACTAGTACTGTTGATTAAAATTCTCGCGTCTCGCCAATATCTAAAACCCAGCTATTGGTTGCGCCTAAAGTAGTTTCTTTGGCCGCGGCTTTAAACCGCAGTGGCGGTTCCGATAGAGGCTCATCAGATAGATCAAATGTACCAAAGTGCATGGCGACAGCTGAATTAGCTTGCACGTCCAAGGCTGCCTGTACCGCTTCCTCCGGGTTCATATGCGATGCCTTCATCATGGCGCTGGGTTCATAGGCGCCTACAGGTACTGCCGCCAAATCAAAGGGCCCCAGTTTTGCACCAATCTCTTTAAAGCCGTCAAAGTAGCCGGTGTCTCCAGCAAAGTAAAAGCGCCGCTCGGTTCCAGTGACTGCCCAAGATGACCAGAGTGCCTTGCGCGTATCTGTGAGGCTGCGCTTGCTCCAGTGTTGGGTTGGCAGGCAGTGAACGGTGGTGCCTTTATAGTTGGCGGTATCGCCCCAATTTAATTCCTCAACCTGATCTATGCCATTATCACGCAGTAGCTTGCCATTGCCCTGAGGCACAAAAAAAACTGTCTCAGAATTCAAAGTTGCCAGTTTGCGCAATGTCGGCAGATCAAGGTGGTCATAGTGGTTGTGGGAGATCACCACAAAGTCGATGGCCGGTAAATCTTCCAGTGCCAGACCTGGATCAACCCAGCGACTGGGGCCAATAAGAGGTACTGGGCTGGGTGTTTGCGACCAGATAGGGTCGGTTAAGAAGTTAACTCCATCCATCTGCACCAAGAGGGTGGCATGACCAATCCAGGTGGCTGTGGGAATAGTGGTGTTACTGCGTAGAAAGCGACCATCGTTAGCAACCTGCTCGGGTGCACCGGCATCACTGCGAAACATTGTGCCAAAGCGGCGTAAAAAGAAAGGCACTCTTACAGCTAAGGAGCCATGAGAGAGGTCAGCCTGATAATTGGTAAACCGCCCCTGCTTGTCTGTGGGCGCGGAATCAAAAAGCAGTTCACTGACTGCCTCAGGCTGACTTTTCACCTGCAGCGTTGCGATAGCGAGAATAAAACCCAGCGCGAAGATGTGGTGGGATGGTTTTTTTATCATTATTAGTTCCCTTCAGTGGACATAGTCTAACTGAAGTTAACCAGACTTGAGTAGAGTTTCGTCCCTGAAATAGAGTCTTAACGCACAGGTCTGAGGCTATGGCCTGCGTCTGAGGTGGCGATAAGGGGCAGTCGAGTTCGATTAGCGACGTTCCGTGTTAAGCTGACCTAAAAACTGGGCTAATTTCTAGTTGAGTCCGGTTTTAAAAAAATTATAAATCGGATAGATAGCACCACATCGATAAAAGGGGAGATCATCTTTTGGACCAAGTAGAGTCTATTGATAATCAACCAGCTGTTGCAATTGCCACGGAAAAATCTGGCTTTTATGAGGGATTTAATCGGATCGTTGCGATGGTCCCTAAGCTGCTTATCGCAGCATTGGTTATTTGGGTGGGACTGTCCTCCTCTGCTGCCGGCGAGCTATTACTGAGTATGCAGAATTGGACAACGGGCAATTTTGCCGGTTGGTATATTTATGTCACTGCTTTTTACACTCTGGTCTGTTTGTCGCTGGGTATCTGGTCTCGCACCGCGCATATTAAATTGGGCAAAGCAGATGAACAGCCGGAATTTTCCATGCTCACGTGGTTGTCGATGATGTTTGGTGCCGGTATCGGTATCGGCATGTTGACCTACTCCACCGCCGAACCGATCTTTCACTTTGCCAATAATCGAGACACCATTAAGGGCCTGACCAACGGCCTCAATGAGGAAAATGTTCGCAATGCCTATAAGTGGGCGCTGCTGCACTACGGGCTGACTCCCTGGGCCTGTTACGGCGTAGTGGGTATGTCTCTGGGGTACTTCTCTTACAACCGCGGATTGCCGCTAACCATTCGCAGTGCACTGCAGCCGTTATTTGGTCGAGCTATGTCAGGCGGAGCCGGCCATGTGGTAGATATAGTGGCGATTCTCGCGACCATAGTCGGTTTGAGTGTGACTATAGGTTATGGCGTCTCTCAGCTGGCCTCCGATTTTTTCAATATCAGCGGTGCCCAGTGGCTTGTGGATGAGGTTGGCAAGCCGACCCTAGTGGCCCAGTTAGTTGGACTGGTTCTTATTATTGGCGCTTCCTGTTTGTCAGCCATGTCGGGACTGAAAAAAGGCATCAAGTGGCTCTCCAATATTAATATGGGCTTGTCTGTATTTGTGATCGCCTTCTTCGCTATCTTTGGTGCTACCTTCTTTGCCCTGCAAACGTTTTTCTATGCTATCTGGGACTATTTGGTAGCACTGCCGGCCATGTCGACCACAGTATGGTCAGGCGACGGTGCAGATCCCGCGTCCGCACTGCAGAGTTGGCAGGGTGCTTGGAGTATTTTTTACTGGGCCTGGTGGATCGCCTTCGCACCTTTTGTCGGACTATTTTTAGCGCGAGTATCTCGTGGTCGCACCATCCGTGAATATGTTGTTGGCGCGATGATTATTCCCTCGTTGATCTGTCTGGTCTGGTTCGCCTTTGTCGGCGCCACAGCCATTGATCTGGAATTGTCTGGCATTGCCCAGGGAGCTATTGTTAATGCGGATATTTCTGCCCAGCTATTTAAAACCATCAATTTGATTCTCTCTCCTGAACTGGCTATTGCCCTGTCAGTGATCATCGTTGTGTTGCTGATGACCTTTTTGGTTACCTCGGCAGACTCGGGAATTTTAATTATTAACACTCTTGCCTCTGGCGGCAATCAGAGCCAAAAGCAGGCTAAACATGTGATTATTTGGGGGCTCATATTTGCATTGCTGATCGGCGCTCTCCTGTCCGCCGGTGGTATGGATGCACTGAGGTCAGTAATGATTATTGGGGCCTTGCCCTTCTCGGTGGTGATGGCGCTGATGGCGGTTTCGCTGGTGAAGACATTGTTGAGTGAAAAAGCTGAATAGAGCTAAGTAAGTGTCAGTTCGGAGCAACTTAAATTGAATTTTATTACATAACGAAAAAGTGATTGGCTGAGAATGCTAACTTTAAATCCGTATCTAAGCTTAGAGGCGGGTTAGTTCAAGAGGCGCAGTCGGGATAAAGAGAGATGGTAGCTACGGGTGGACTTGAACCACCGACCCCAGCATTATGAATGCTAAGATTAAGCTCGCTTCTAACTATTGTTCCCGCTGATATGTCTACAAGAAATCCCTTAAACCCACAACTTAACTGAATAAACGGCCTAATTCCACATAGTTAATAATCACTGTATGATATCCTTAGTTGTAAAAGTCAGGTTGCCCAGAGGTTGCCCAGATAATAATTGAGGTCTCAGAATGACTAAAAGCATGATTCAGGAGTTTCTGGCGCAGAAAGATCGTGGCGTAAAAGTGGAATCTCCTAAGATAAAGCTGACGCAGGCTATCGTTGACTGGCTCCCATTAAAGCCCTATGACTACTCTATTCGAGATATCACAATCCCATCTCTATCCGTCCGCGTTCGCGCGAAAACAGGAAATAAGACGTTCTATGTTGTCCGAAAAGTAAACCGTAAAGTTGTACGCTGTAAAATCAGCGCTAATGGTGAGCGACCACTGTCGGTTGGTGATGAATCTGTCTTCGCTGAAGCTAGAGCAGCAATATCGGAAATATATGCAGGTATAACCCCTGCCAGTAAAAAAGCTGCTGCCAGAGAGGCTGCCGTTGAAGCGGAAAAGCTAGCTACTACAGTAGAGCAGGCATGCACTAACTATATTCGAGCAAAGACTAGAGCGGTAAACACAACGAAAGGGTATGAAAGATTCCGTGACAACCACTTGAGCCATTGGGGTGCCTACCAGCTAGCTTCGATTACCGAAGATGATATTGCAGATTTGCATGATGAAATCACTGAAGAAACTGGGGGGGTTGCAGCTAACAATGTCATTCGTTTCTTTCGGGCAGTGTGGAAGTTTCATAGAAGGCGATTGAAGTTAGGTGACTGCCCTACGATCATATTTACCAAGGAAGGTGATAATTTGAAGAGCTGGAATCCAGAAGATCGACGAACTCGATACGTTGCCAAGGAGGAGTTGAAGCCTTGGTGGGAAGCCACAGAGAGATTACGGCAGGAATACACGGGTGATGGTGATCTGGCCGCGGACTACTTGCAGTTTGCTATGCTGACAGGCTTGAGGCGGAGAGAAATAACTCAGATCAAATGGGAGGACATAAATCAGCGCCGCAGAACATTCTTAATTCCCGAAAATAAGTCTAAAAGGCCGTATGCGGTCCCAGTGACTGATGCTTTACAGGCCATACTCGATCGTAGGGTAGGCAATACTCGGCCGTTTAATATCGAAGAGCCGAAAAAATTCATTACAAAGGTTGCCGAATGGGCCGATGTACCTTTTAGCACTCACGATTTGCGCCGAACCTTTTTATCTCACGCTACAGCTGTGAATATTTCCTTGCCAGTGCAGAAAGAGCTGGTTAATCACAGTCGAGAGAATGACGTGACTGATGGGTATATTCAGATTGACTCAGATACCCTTAGAAATGCTGCTGAAAAGGTTCAGTCCTATATCCTAAGTTGGGTAGGAAGTATCAAGAATGTAGTTCCGTTGGGGGTTGCTGCTAGTGTCTAAGTCCGATGTTATGAATCAACGACTTCCACCAGACTTGATTGATGCAATGCATTTGGCTGCTTTGTCTTATGAAAATGCTGGCGTGGATTTCCCATACGGACTTTATTTCTTTTGGCTAGAGTTTGCGGTCAATTCTGAAATTCGATTTGAGAATCAAAGAGGCAAGTTATCCTCTAAGGTAAAAGAGGCATTTTCTGAATTAAGGGAAGCTGTGTCAGATGTTCGCAAGGCATATGATGAGGGTGCGGGGATAGCGGTTAGCAAGGTTTTGATGATGCATCTCGAAACGAAGGAGCTGCAATGGCTAAAGGCTCTCGATCTTCAGTCAACCGCGCTTAACACTGCTCGCAGAAAAGAAATTCTTGGCGTTAAAAGTGGCCACTCGGCCTATGAGAATAACTGGTTACTATACTGGAGTGATGACTGGTTACAGCGACGAGACAGTGGTAAAGGCTGGTTGATAAGTGCTAACGAAATCATAAAAAAATTACCACATAATGTGCCAGCACCTAATGAAAGTACGGTAAATAGACATCGGAATAGAATATTAAAATCAACATTAATTTGAACTGATTAATCAGATTCTGCGCATCGACTCACCGACTGCATGATTGCCTAAGCCCGTTTTCGGTTTACTACTGCTAACTACCTATACGGAGCAGCAGTAATGTCGAATAATGCAAGATCAACCAAATTCCTAACACGCCGTGAGGCCGCTAGTTACATTTATCGCCACGTATCTACGTTGGATAAGTGGAGGGCTGATAAGATTCGATTACCATTTTATAAAGATGGCAAAAATGTATTATATTTAATTGATGATCTAGATATACATCTCAATTCAAAGAGAATTGAACCAATAGCTTATGGCGTCACCTCGTGAGCAGAAGTCTATTTCGCCTTGCTCTTCCTGCTCCTGCTCATTGCATCGGTTTCGCCCTTATCAGCGGGAGAAATCTCTGGAAGGCCAAAAAATGCCTGTTCAGAACCTATCAACAGATGACTGATCTAAGTTTCTATAAACACTACACAGAGAATGGTCGACTTATAATGGAGCAGGTCACTCCTAATGATCTGCAGGAACTGCTCGGTAGCATATTTCAAATAGCCCCCGATCTAACTGCTTTAGATGATCAGCCCCACCCAGAGTGCTGGAACGATGATTTTCGAAATCTTCAGCCAGAGGGTTGGCAAGATGACTAACAAGACTGAGGGCTTCTTCGCTATCGAGCATGACATAGTCATGAAAATCATTGATGAATATGGACTCAACACAGCCTGTCATTTTATTACCCAATGCAGTGGTAGAAGCGGCTTAGGAAAGAAAACTAGCTGGAGTAAACACGCAGTGCATAGGTATGCTGGTTTAAGTGTTCGAGCGGCCATTAAGACAGAAGCCAATCTTATTGAAGGTGAATATTTAATAAAAACTAGAGGTGGAAAGCATCCCCGATTTACTATTGCTGCTTCTCAAGCAGACACTATAGCTTGGCTTCCTCATTCTTTTGTTACTGGAACTCTGGCTGAGGAGTGTTCCCCGTTAAAGCTGATACGTCAAACCAGTAGCGATGATACGCTCAGGTTAATGTTAGACCTCTACTGGCGGCAAGACATAGTTAACGAGGGCGGATTTAACTTTATCTACCGAAGGTTTGAGCGTTCCCAAAAGATTGCAGAATTAGGAGCATTCTCGATATACGCATTTGATGAGACTACTGAGTTGATAGCGGAAGAAGACTTTATTAAGCCCTATGGTGACTGGTCAGTGGCATATGAGACTCTCCTTTCAACTGGTCTAGTGTACGAGGTGCCTTACCTATTTGATGCAGAGGATGGCTTGCCTTTGTTTCCACTGATTAATCCGTATACTGAAGAGCCTTTATCAGACCTAGAGACTGTGGCAATAGAATTGCTACCTGATCAGTTTGCTTACAACGCATCAATTCATGACTACTGCCTTATGGTTCCTAGCCATATAAAGAAGCCAGTTCTCAAATCATTACTATTCCCTCGCTACAGGCAACACACAGAAATGATGAAAGCAGGTTATGCGGCAACTCAGGAGAGAATAGAAGCGGCTAGATGTTTATATCTAAGACATATCCAAGACACTTCTAAGACAACTCTAAGACAGATTCAGGACGTATCTAAGAATATCAATGACAATCCAAATACCGTACTAACTATGTCCGACACGGACAGGAGGTGGGCGTATGAATAAACGTTACAGAGGTAAGTCAGACACCATAACTATGGATCTAACAGATTTAGTACATCCATCACTGAGGGTTAGTAATCACGGTGATAGAGCGGTTAAGCCAAAAACCTTATCAAGTGGTTGCATCCTTTATGGCTATGACGTGTTTACTTCTTATCGTAAAAGAGGTTTCAGGACATGATTGGCAGACCCGCACGGATACCTAAACTTGCATCTAACTCATCATATAATGATACTAATGATTGGTCATCCGAGTGTGATGAATTATTTTAATAAGGGCATGTCATGAAAAAAATTACTCGCGTTTTGATTCTTATAACTCTTTTGTCGTTTGCTTCTTTAGTGTCCGCTGATTGGGTCAAAGAGCACGAAGAATTAATAACGAATTATCAGTCCTTTGATAACCTAAAAGCCTCGTCATTATCGAAACCTGAAATTGAACTGAAGAAAGATAAATATGAGTCTGAAGAGGAATTTAACGCGCGATTAAGAATGACTCGAAATAAAACAATTAAACGTTTTTATATTGAAAATGAGGCTGAATTTGATGTGCCTAATGATAGTTCCGTGGTTAATTTTCGGTACAGACC
>ERZ887849.927-NODE-927-length-29350-cov-10.603379_pt1 | contig 29350 bp, 22 predicted proteins | sample MGYA00521267_ERZ887849 | MGnify/ENA primary metagenome ERZ887849 (study PRJEB32303, sample SAMEA104408601) | aquatic metagenome | biome: Brackish water; feature: Pelagic; material: water | place: Baltic Sea | collected 2014-06-06T16:11:00 | depth 2,863 m ... | reverse complement strand
TTCAACGTGACGTATACGGGTGGACTCTCACAATTGGGCTATTTAACCCAAGGGGAAGATTCCTTTTCCATCGCTTCAGGATTGGTTCTGAGCTCGGATGCTTCAGAAAACCTCGAATGCTCCATCAACACCTGCGACGACTGTCTCGGAGAAGCCTTCGCTGACCCTGACTTGCTGGACATCGCCAATTCCGTTCCACCGATGATCGGCCAAAACTTCACCGTCACTTCAGTAAACGATGGATGTGTCTTGGAGTTTGATTTTGTCTCCGGCGGGGATTCAATTAGTTTCAATTACGTCTTCGGATCAGACGAGTACGAGACGTGGATCAATACCCAATACAACGATGTCTTCGCCTTTTTCTTGAGCGGACCAGGGATTACGGGTCCGTTCGATAGTCCAGCTGGATTTCCCGATGGAGCGGTCAACATTGCCGGTGTCCCCGATACCGACCCCATTTTGCCCATCACCATCTCTTCAGTCAACTCGGGCACAAACGCTGTTTACTACGAAGACAATCAAGGGGGAACCGATGTTTGCATCAACGGCTACACGGTGCCGTTTACGGCAGAATACGCGGTCCAATGCGGCGCAACGTATCACATCAAGCTCGCCATTGCTGACGGCAGTGACATCGCTTTGGAGTCCATCGTGGTTTTAGAAGAAGGCAGCTTTTCCTCCAATGCATTTGACCTGGTGGCCAGCGCATCTGTTTCTGGAAATCAGATCTTCCTGGGAGACACGACGGTGGTGGAATCCTGCAACAATGCCATCTTCAAAATCATTCGTCCAAGCGCAACAACTGAAGACACGTTGAATGTGACCATTTCAGGTACAGCGACGAACGGTGTCGATTACGAAACCATCGATCCCGAAGTGATCATGTTGGTGGGACAATACATTTATGATTTGCCATTGATTGTCTACGCTGACGCAGAAGCAGAAGCGCCCGAAACCGTGACCATCGAGTACCTGTACACGAATCTGTGCGGCGATTCCGTCTTGCGATCGGCCACCCTGGTGATACAAGATTTCGAACAAACGACGCTTGACTTTGAATCTCCTGTAGGCATTTGTCAAGGAGAGGCCGTTCTGGAGGTCAATCCCATTAGCGGGTATGGCCCGTATTCTTATCAATGGAGTACCGGGACGAATGACACCCTCGCTGTGAATGTCGTGACGACCAACAATCCGGGAACGGCAGATGTCGTGGTGACCGATGTCTGTGGCAACGAAGTCGAAGCCACCGTTGCGTATACACAGCCTCCAGAATTGAACACCTACATCGACCAGTTGAATGACCCGCTTTGCGCAGGAGATAGCGTGTATTTACAAGCGGGAATCAACACGGGCGTAGGGCCATTTGATTACAATTGGTCCACAGGCGGAGACAGCCAAACCGAGTTGGTCAATCTCAACACGAGCTCAACCGTCATTTTGACGGTGACCGATCCATGCGAAACTGAATCTGTCGTCGAATGGGAAGTCGAAATCCCCGTTTACGCCCCCATTACAGGTGACGAAGATGATGTTTGTCTTGGACTCCAGGCGAGTCTTGGCTTGGAAGGTGGCACAGGCTCTTATTCCTTCTATACGTGGCAGTATTCCAATTTTGATTCGAATCAGAATCCGCAAGACTCTGCGTGGGTGGCCGTTGATCAGTTTTTGGACAGCCTCGTGACGTTCATTGGTCCTTTTGGAAACTATCAATCCACGGTGCAGCAAGGGACGATGGAAGTATGGGCGGTTGATCAATGTGGCAGTGATGCTTCCTTCATGATCAGTCTAATTGCGTGCGACACGGAGATTCCAAACGTTTTCTCACCGAACAATGATACCTACAACGACTTTTTCCGGATTCCAGGCATTGAAGGATTTCCCAATTCCCGCATTGAAATCTTCAACCGCTGGGGAAATATGGTCTTTCAGGATGACGACTACAAAGGCGGATGGGATGGTCGAATGAATGGCAACCCCGTCGCTGAGGGAACCTATTACTACATCTTGAAACGCTCCGATGGTGAAACCTACCACGGGCCTATTTCCATTTTGCGGAAGCGTCAGTAATTCTCACAGGATTAGGCTCACCACGACCCTCTTTTCCGTTCTGGAAATGGCCTGAAAATCCTTCACCGTACCCATCCAAATCCATTCGGATGAAGGCAGACTACATGCTCGGGAAATTCTTGGGATTGGGCCCATATTGGTTTTCAACCGGATCTCCTTCTATCAGCAAAAGGACCGTCAACCAGATGAAGCCAATAATTGGAATCAACAAGATGAGGAACATCCATCCACTTTTCCCGACATCGTGCAACCGCCGCACACCGACCGCCAAACCTGGAATGAACATCGCCAAGCCGTAAATCGCTTGGATCAAACCGTATCCCCAAACTCCCCAAATCAGACCAAGAGCGACATCCAACATGGACGCCGCGAATCCGAATACCATATTGAAGAGCACAAACATCCAGTATTCTTTCCTCCGGGCTCTTCCATCAAAATCGGAATACTGATTCAACACTTTTAGAAACCACTGCATTGATTCTTGAGCTTAGTCTCGACAAGAAACGAAATTCTCTTGACAAAAGATGAATCAACTTCACAGCTAACTCTGCTTATAAAACAAGTGCATCACCACGGCATGAGGCAGCGTGATGGCAGAGATAATGATCAAGGCCAACAACGGAATGGAGACTGGAATGACCTCCATCCAAGAAAGCCAGAACGTGATCACTGTGAAAAAGATGCTCAACAGGGAATAGGGCATCAACAGCTTCAAAAAGTCTCGACCTGAAAACCCCGCATCCTCGCTTTTCAAAAACTCAAACTCATGACTCATCACGCGCATTGAATGCAACACCACAAAATACATGGTGAAGCCAATGATGAATGGGAACAAAAAGAACGTCAAGTGGATCAGCGCGAGGAGGAAGAGTTCCCCACCCAATCGATTCCAGTTAAAGGAGGCTCGTTCTATAAAAACGAAGAGCGTAACCCCGGTCAATGCGTTCAATGCAATGAATGCTTCGAAGAGAAGTGCGTGTGAGTATACTGCCTGAAAAACTTCCGTATCATTGAAAAACTCGGTGTATCCAATGAGCTCCTCCGTGTTGTAATAAATCAGCGTCAGCAGCAAGGTCAACCCCCAAGTGAGAAACAAAACAGGACGCATAATCCGCCGTTTCAACTTCAAGTCGTTGAGTTGACTTTCTCCAAAATGGAACGCAGAAAGCACCAAGAAAAAGACAAAACTCCACAACGGCTCAATCATCCAACCGACCAAAAACAAGAGAGTCAATCCGAGGTAGACACCATAAAACCTCAGTTGAGACACGGTATTCTTTTTAAAGAACAACACATGATCAATGGCGCCATGAGGAATTCCAAAAGTTAGAATCAAAACCGAAGAGACCGCTAGTTCGCGTTCGATACTGATATCTGTATAAGCCTCTAGCAAATGGTACAGCGCATACAGGCAAACCACAAAAATGAAAGTGAACACATTCATGGCACGAAAATAGAGTCAAGTGTCCAAAGCCCCTGAACAGAGCAAGTCATAAAAAAAGCGGAACCCATCTCAAGAGAGAAAGATTCCGCTTTGGTGGGCGATGAGAGACTCGAACTCCCGACCCCCTCGGTGTAAACGAGGTGCTCTGAACCAACTGAGCTAATCGCCCGAATGGGGGGCAAAGATAATCCAAATTTCATGTTCTCTGCATTGTACTTTTGGGAAGGTGAAAAATATTTGGTCACATCGTATTCTAAGCTGGATTAAATGGCGCAAAAACTCCAGCTCTTGGAGAGCTGTTCACCCACCCTGGTTGTTTGGTTTACTGCAGTCAATGAATCAAATGGCAGCAGAAAACGCCATGATTGAAGGCCGACGAAAACACCTCAAGAAGGACACCACTTCAATTCAACGCGTTGATTTTGGCGCCGGCTCGCAAGGAGCTTCACAAACCGTGAGCGACATCGCCCGCAGATCATTGAAGCGGACGAAACACGCTGCAGCCTTGGGAAACCTCGCACAAAGCATGCAAGCAGAGCACATTCTCGAATTGGGCACATCCCTCGGTTTAACGACTGCTTATTTGGCAACAGGTGCCCACGCTGTGACGACCTGCGAAGGAGATCCTGCCATCGCAAAATTGGCCCGTGAACAATGGAACACCTTAGGTCTGACGAACATTGCCATCAGCGAAGGACCATTCGCCGAAACGATCCCTGTCCTCATTGAAGAATGGCGAGCCAAAAACCATCCTGGTTTTGACCTCATTTTCATTGACGGCCACCACATCGGCAGCGCATTGATCGCCTACGTCAAGGAGCTCAAGCCCTGGCTTCGACCGCGCGGGGTACTCGTTTGCGACGACATTCATTGGTCTTCCGATATGGAACAAGCCTGGGGTCAACTCATCGAGGATGCCCATTGGACGCAGGCTGTCGACTTCTATGAGTGGGGCATGCTCACGGCCAATCCCGATTTAACCAAAGAAATTCGAAGCATCCGACTTTAAGGTTGATCAACAAACGGCTGCCCATGGTCTTGTGCTGTAATTTTACGAAATGGTGACGACGCGTTTTGGTGCTCGGAAAAGAATATGGCTAACTGCTTTTTTGGGAGGATACATCTTGTTGCAATTCAGTTGGTGGGCTTGGTTGCTGGTCTCATTGCAAGCTGAGAACATTGCCATTGCGCATGGTCACTTACCAGAATTGCGCGTGCGATCAACCGAAATGATTCTCGGTGAAGGTTTTTTCTTTTTGCTTCTACTCGCCCTCGGATTCCGGGTGATTTGGATCAGCATTCGACGTGATCATGAACGCGCAAGAAGAGAACGTCATTTCTTGCTTGCTGTAACCCACGAATTGAAAACGCCCATTGCGGCTGTTCGACTCGCTTTGGATACGCTGCAAAAACATCGTGTAGACGCGGAGACTTCCGAGGAGCTCCTGAACGAAGCCCAAATTGGAACACAGCGACTCGAGCAACGCGTTGAAAATATTCTACAAAGCAATCGGATCGGCTTTGGGAAAAACCTGAACAGCGAGTCATACGATGCGGAAGAAGTCATAGCAGAAGCTGTTCAACGCCATCTCATTGGGCCTTTTCGACAGCGAGAAATCACCATCGTTCATGAGGGCAGTCCCCAGGGATTGTTGCAGGGAGATGCCGATGCATTGTTGCTGGCATGGGGGAATTTGATCGAAAACGGCTTGAAATACAGCCCGGCATCAGAATCTCTTCACATCCGCCTGAAGTGGAAAGACAACGCGCTTCTCTGTCAATTCGATGATGGCGGAACGGGCATTCCCACGTCCATGAGGAAACACGTTTTGGAACAGTTCAAACGCGTCGAACATCCCGGACAAAAAGACATTGAAGGCACCGGCCTTGGGCTGTACTTGGCTCATCAAATCATCCAGATGCACCGCGGCCGACTCACCATTGAATCCAGCCAGCGCGGAGGCTGCCTCATTACTACGACCATTCCATTCAATCCATGAATTCCACCAAAAACTCTCAATGTGCGCTGATCATTCTTGACGGTTGGGGCATTGGAAACAAGGACGATTCCAATGCCATAGCGGCCGCCAAAACACCGTTCATGGATGCTCTGCTTGACCGCGAGCCACATGCCACCTTGCGCACTGATAGCGAACATGTTGGATTGCCCAATGGGCAGATGGGCAATAGCGAAGTAGGTCACATGAATATCGGTGCTGGCCGCATTGTGTACCAAGATTTGTTGCGGATTGACCGCGCTGTGGCTGACGGTTCGTTCAAGCAAGAAACCGCCTTGCAAAGCGCGTTTGAAGCTGCGCGAATTCCCGGCGTTCGACTGCATTTCATGGGGCTCGTTTCCAAAGGAGGAGTCCATGCCCAACAGACACATCTCAATGCGCTCTGTCACGCAGCAAACGACGCCGGAGTTGGCGAATTCGTGGTACATGCCTTTACCGACGGCCGGGACACGGCACCGCAAACGGGGCGAGGATACATGGCCGAGCTCGAGGCGGTGTTGGAAGCAACCGGCGGTCGCATTGCGAGTGTGCACGGACGTTATTTTAGCATGGACCGCGACAACCGATGGGAACGCATTGCCCAGTCTTACGGGACTTTAGTGCGCGGTGAGGGCGATGTCTATGCCTCTGCGGATGCCGGCATGGCAGCGCACTACGATGCGGGAGTTACCGATGAATTCATCCCACCTTTTGTCATCGGTCAACCGACACCGATTGCAGAGAACGACGTGGTCATTTGCTTCAACTTCCGCACAGATCGTTGCCGGGAGATTACATCCGCGTTGACTCAAAAAGCGTATCCCGACTTTGGCATGGTCCCCTTGCACCTGCATTATGTGACCATGACCAATTATGACGACACCTTCCAAGGAGTCCACACGATTTATGACAAACCGAACCTAGAGAATACGTTGGGTGAGACCCTCGCGACGGCCGGGAAAACACAGGTCCGGATAGCCGAGACGGAAAAATATCCGCATGTGACCTTCTTTTTCAATGGCGGCAGAGAAGAGCCCTTTGAAGGAGAATCTCGTTTGATGGCACATAGTCCCAAAGTGGCGACGTATGATCTCCAACCCGAAATGTCGGCACACGATATTGTCGCGGCCATTGTTCCCGAATTGAAGGCCGGCCGGCCTGATTTTGTTTGTCTAAATTTTGCCAATCCAGATATGGTCGGGCATACCGGGGTATTTGATGCGATTGTGAAAGCAGTGGAAACGACAGACGCCTGTTTACAGGAGGTCGTGGAAGCCGGACAAAGCCAGGGCTACCATTTCATCATCATCGCCGATCACGGCAATGCCGATTACGCGCGAAACCCCGATGGCTCGCCTCACACTGCACACACGACCAACCCTGTTCCCGTCATCCTCTTATCAGACCGCGCTCAATCCGTCCATGATGGCATTCTTGCTGATGTCGCGCCGACAGTCTTGAAACTGATGGATGTCCCGCAGCCTGATGCCATGACGGGGCGAGCGCTCTATTGAGCCGTTTGTAAGGCTTCCGCTGCGATGAAAATGCTACCCAAAACGACCACCAAATCGTTGGCATCCGCCTCCTTGGTCGCAGCATTCAACGCCTCCGCGACGGAATCATATGCTGAGCCATTCAATCCAACTTCTTGAGCCTTTTCATGCAATTGGACGGCGTCCATAGCACGCGGAATGTTGGCTGCGCAAAAGCAATAGGTGGCTTCTTTGGGCAACATAGGCCAAACACTTTGGAGGTCCTTATCCGCGACAGCGCCCCATACGATCCACAGTCGCTGGTGTTCGATGGCGGCGATCCCCATCATGAACCGTTCAAGGCCGTCCAGGTTGTGCGCACAATCGACCAAGACGCGCGCACCTGAGAGCGTTGGCGGCATCCACTCCCACCTTCCTCGATGCCCTGTGGCATGCAACTTCAGTGGTGGCTTCCAGTTCCGCCAACCCGGCTGGTTCCCCAAAACTTCCAAAATCTTCGATGCGGTGGCTTTGTTATCCGGCCAATAAGGACCGCTTTCTAAAGACACATCATCGGCTAGTTCAGCGTAATGCGTTTCACTGGCCGTGCGCATGGCCGCCGCTAAAATCACGGATTGCGCCTCCGGACGCATGCGTCCCAAAACGACAGGGACTCCGTCTTTTAGAATTCCTGCTTTTTCTCCTGCGATCGTCCGGATGTCATCACCTAAGAATTGCTGGTGATCCAACCCAATGTTGGTAATGGCTGTGACAAGCGGTGACGTGAATACATTGGTGCTGTCCAATCGCCCCCCCATGCCCGTTTCCAGCACCACCAAATCCACTTGCTCTTCTACAAACCAGAGCAAGGCCAAGCCAAAAGTCCATTCGAAAAAAGAAGGCTGATACGTCCAATCTGGCAATTCCCGCTTGAAGTGGCTCACTCGCTGGACGACCCAAGACTCCGGGGGCATTTCTCCACAAACCCGCATGCGTTCTCTGAAATCAACCAAATGAGGAGACGTAAACAATCCAACTCGATACCCTGTCTCCACCAAAGCATTTGAAACTGCGGTACAAACGGAGCCCTTACCATTGGTTCCTGCGACGTGGACGACACCATCCAAGTGCAAATCGGGACGCCCCATTTTCTCTAAAACATACTTGGTTCCATCCAAATTGGCTTTGTAAGCCGCCGGGCCTTGCCTCTGAAACATGGGTAGCTGCTGGAACAGCCACTCCGTCGCCTCTGCATACGTCATTCGAGTTCGAAGCGAATGTTGAGATAGCCTGTACGCGCCGGCATCGCTGGATTGGCTGTGAACTTGGCGGTTTTCGCCGCTCGAATGGCCAATGCAACGTGATGGGACTCCGTAATGGTTGAATTCAAGCCATCGAATGTGGCCGAGGTCACAACCCCTGATTTATCAACGATGATGTTCACCCGAATGACTCCTTCTTGCTGCGGTTTTTCGTCCAGCATGGGCTTCCCAATTCGGCTTCCACCCTCCAATGACCAATCCCCATTGTCACCACTCACCACGCCCTTTCCGTCAATTTTACCTGTTTCGTTGCCTTCATTCCCTGCACCTTGCTCATTGGCTCCTTGTGATCCACCACCACCTGAAGCGGTCAATGAACTGAACGCATTCGAAAGTGCCGACGAAACGGTTCGCTCAGGCTCAGGCTCGACGGGTTCTGGCTTCTTTTCAACCGGCGCAGGTTCCGTAGGTACAGAAACTTCCGATGCTGCTTGGGTCACGATGGGATCGACCGCTGGCGCCTCCTGCGAAACAGCTTGAGATTCGGCAGGTTGGACTGATTCCTCAACCGTTTCTGACGGCACCTCTGATTCTACATCACCTGAAGCTTCTACCGAGTCGCCAAGATCGGCAAACCCCACGGCCACATATTGTTCACCTGGAGGCGGGTTCGATATCGTAAATGCCGTGATGAAAAAACAGCCGACAACACCCAGGATAAACAACAGCACTGTCACGCCAGCAGCACGCTGTTGGTTTTTCTTTTCAACCGCTTGGCGGCGTATTTCCATGGGAGCGCTCATGCCCTTATTTCTTGGGTGTGGCGCCGAGCATGACCTTCCATTGGTTGGCCTTGGCCATGCCAATGACCTCGACCGTTTGACCGGTTGGAACGGCCTCGTCTACTTGCAGGTAAATCACAGGGTCGACGGTATCCGCCATGCGGATGCGAATCAACGATTCCAAATCATCCGAAGCCACTTGGCCTCCGTTGAGGTAGTATGTGCCATCCGGCTTGATGCTCACCGTCATCTTAGACGTCACGGAGTTGGTGCCTTTCGCTTGAGGCAATTCAACATTGACCCCATTGCTCACCAACGTAGAAAGGATGATGAAAAAAATCAACAACAAGAACACCAAGTCCGTCATGGACGACATGTTGCTGGTGACACTAATTTTATTGCGTTGACCCAAATTCATGAGGCGGGCTCTTCGAGGATGTCGATGAATTCTATGCTCGTCGCTTCCATCTGGTGCACCACCTTGGATACTTTACTCACCAAGTGGTTGTACGCCATGAAAGCAACAATGCCCACGATCAATCCGACGATGGTGGTGATCATCGCTTGCTTGGTACCACTGGAAATGTCTTCTACGCGCACTGTACCCGCCATCTCCATGTCCAAGAACACATTGACCATCCCAATGACCGTACCCAAGAATCCTACCATGGGAGCTGCGCCAGAAACCGTAGCCAAAGAGCTCAGGTTTTTCTCCAAATTGTAAATCTCCAGCTTGCCAATGTTTTCAATCGAAACGCTGATGTCTTTTAGATCCTTACCAATTCGGCTAATGCCCTTGTCCAACATCCGAGCCATCGGAGTGTCCGATTGCTGGCACAAATTCCGAGCACTTTCAAAGCTTCCCTGCCCAATATAATCCCGCAATTTATTCATGAAATCCGGCGTCACACGTTCTGCTTTTCGAATCGCGAGGCTGCGCTCAATGAACACATAAATGGCCATTATCGACATGAGTGCCAGAGGTGACATGATGTACCAGCCCCCTTCCATCAACAAATCCAAGAGGCTTACATCGACCTGCTGAATGGCGTCACTGGACGCTTCGGAAGCAAGCGTTTCGACGGCATCGGTGCCGGTCGTTAAGGTTTGAAGAAGAAAGGATGTCCGCATGAGGGAATTGCTAGAAGGTAACCGTTGTATTGAACGGGGAAGTTCTTGCAATTATTGGATGGTCAGCTGACTCTTAAGGACAATTTTCGACGTGCGTACGTTGGTAAACCCCTGAAATAACCGCTTCCGTTGATCATCGGTACATCAGCCAAAACACCAGGGCTCCGGACAAATACCCCACGATGGCCAGCAAACTGATTTTGCGCACATACCACATGAAATCAATTTTCTCCAGCCCCATGACGGCCACACCAGCAGCAGAACCAATGATCAATGCGGACCCTCCCGTTCCAGCGCAATAAGCGAGAAATTGCCAGAAAAGACCGTCCTGAACGAAGTAACTCTCCCAACTGCCCGCGACCACATTTGCGGCAGCAGGCGTGATATCGTACATGCCCATGGACGCGGCTACCAGTGGAACATTGTCGACGATCGCCGATAAGAATCCTATGGTTACATTGATGGCGTAGACATCGCCCAAATTGTCGCGCAACCAAGCAGCAGCCGCAAGCAAGTGACCGATTTCCTGCAAGGCCGCTACAGCCAGCAAGATGCCCAAGAAGAACAATACAGAAGCCGAATCAATCTTGCGAAGAACCCCAATGACCGAGAGGTGATCGCGTTCCTCATGGTTTTTTGAGCGGTGGATGATCTCCGTAACCACCCACATCATGCCCAATGAAAGCATCATGCCCATGAAGGGAGGCAAGTGAGTCACCGTTTTGAAAACAGGTACGAACAAGAGGCCGACCACACCCAAAACGAACACCAGGTTTCGCTCCCCTTGCGATGTGGGGTCAACCTTGTCTTTGTCTTCAAGCTGGGGCCGTTCGATCTCGCCTTTCATCGTGAAGGACAGAATGGTCAAGGGCGCTACCAAGCAGGCCAATGATGGCAAAAACAGATGCGTAATGATCACGCCCGATGTCAATTGATTGCCAATCCAAAGCATCGTCGTGGTGATGTCTCCGATGGGAGACCAAGCGCCACCTGCATTGGCTGATATGATGACAATGCCCGCATACAACCAACGGGTTTCTTTGTCCGCAATCAGTTTCCGCAACAGCGAAATCATGACAATGGAAGTCGTGAGGTTGTCCAAAACAGCCGAAAAGAAGAATGTAAGCAAGGCCAAGATCCACATCAACACCACTTTATTTTTGGTCTTGATGCGATCCGTGATGACAGAAAAACCCTCGTGGGCATCCACCAATTCCACGATGGTCATTGCACCCAAAAGGAAGAACAGAATAGACGAAATGTCCTCCATGTGGTGAAGGAGTCGGTGCTCAAAAAACGTATTCAACGCCAACTTTGCGTCGCCGATAAAACCCAGTTGAAACGAAGCAAAATCCTCAGCCAAGTGAGCCGGAACTTCATGGATTCCCGTGACAAACAAGCCCCAACAAATGGTGCCCGTGAGCAGAGCGCTAGCTGCTTTATCCACTTTGAAATTGTGCTCAAGTGCTATGAACACATAACCCAACACAAAAACTACGAGAATCAAATATTCCATTGTATCATTTCAATTGACCCTCAAATTGCAGCGCAATTTGAGCTCCCTGCTCTAAATGCTGGGAAGTTTTAATTCAAGCATTGTTCATCAGACGATCCAAAGCAATTTCAAATGCCGTCGCTGAGAGCATCGTCGTACCCGGGTTTTTCTCGTGGGTCGCTTTCAAAGCGCGTTCGATGGTAGCGGAGGTGTCTTTGAAAATCCCCTCGTCCGTCATGTCCACTTGGGCATCGCTCATCAAATAGGCAAACACCCGTGCCATGCCACAATTGGCAATGAAATCCGGAATCACGGCTACGGTTCGGTCGGCCTTTTCGGCAATGGCACCATAAAATATCTCGTCGTCCGCAAAAGGAACGTTCGCTCCACTCGAGATGACCTCCAATCCAGCTTTCACCAATCGATCGACCTGATTTTCCGTCACCAAACGCGAGGCAGCGCATGGTAAAAACACATCGCACGGCACATCCCAAATCCGGGCATTGACCTCATCGAATGTCAAGAGTTCGTCTGCGACCAGACTATTGCCCTGTTTCTTCTCGAACAATGTTGTCACTTCTTCCAGAGAAAACCCTGACTCGTTGATCAATCCTCCGGCCCGGTCAATGACGCCAACGAGGACGGCACCTTCTTGAGCCAGGTAGTATGCCGCGGCGGCTCCTACATTTCCCCAGCCTTGAACAACCACCCGCTTTCCTTTCACATCGCCGCCATAGACGTCGTAATAATGCTTTACAGATTCACTCACCCCATATCCCGTAATCAAATCCGCCACTCGGAATTTCCGGTCGACTGAAGGGGTGTACAAGGAATTCTCCACCACCTGGGACACCCCTTGTCGGAGGTGACCGATGCGCTTCACCTTCTCAGCCGTCTTGGTGTTAAAATGACCATTGAACACGCCTTCTTGAGGGTGCCAGATACCACAATCTTCTGTGATCGGAATCACCTCGTGGATTTCGTCAACGTTCATGTCCCCACCCGTTCCGTAGTACTGCCGGAGCAAGGGAGTCACCGCACGGTACCACCTGCGCAAAACGCCTTCTTTTCGGGGGTCATTGGGGTCAAAGTTGATCCCCGATTTCGCCCCTCCAATTTGAGGACCACTGACCGTGAATTTTATCTCCATGGTCTTGGCCAAACTCACCACTTCTCGTCGATCTACACGGGTATGCATTCGCGTTCCTCCGCCAGCAGCTCCGCCACGCAGTGAATTGATAACCACCCAACCTTTGGCTTCTGTTTCGGCATCATTCCATTCGAAAACAATTTCTGGTTCTCGCTGGGCGTAAGCCTCGAGCATCTCTTTCATGATCATTGCTATGATGGATTTTTGGCGAGACAAAGATAGCCGTTCACCGTCTAAGAAAACGAGGCGTTCCCCAAAGCGCTCCACCTGAACTGGGTTGGTCCGCTCCGGTGATCGAAGGCAGCCCATTCGGCTCCCCCAATGCCCGAAGCAATCCGAGAAAAGCAAAGGCATGTGCCTCTTTGCCATCCACTTGATTTGCGACAGGAATCACCGCCTCTAAGGGCAAACCATGGCAATGCTCTCCCTCCTTCAATTGCAGCACTCTGACCAGCTCATTATTGAACGCTCCACCGCCCGTCACCAACGTCCTTTTCCCATGAGCTGAGAGACGCACGATCGAGGCAATGTACGCCACAGCAGTGGCCATCAAATCTTCAACAAGTGCTTCGCTGTGCATTTGCAACAAGGGCAACACAACCTCTTCAAACCACTCTCTCCCCAAGCTTTTCGGAGGGGGCTTGGCATGAAAATCCAAGGCCAACAATTGATCGAGCAGACTTGGAATGACTTGACCACTCGCAGCCAGCTGACCTCCTGCATCAAAGGTCTTTCCTTTTCGAGCGGCGAGGTGATTCAACAAAAGATTGCAAGGCCCCACATCCCATGCGATTCTAGTCCCCCTTGCTTTGTCATGACAACTGAAGTTCGCAAATCCCCCGAGGTTCAAGCACCCTTCGTATTCAGTGTACAGATGCGCCTCAGCCACAGGGACAAGAGGAGCACCTTGCCCGCCGTAAGCGACATCAAGCGATCGCAAATCACAAACGACCGGAACGCCCTCCAATGCGGCATGTAAGTGAGCGCCTGAACCCAATTGTCCTGTCCACCCCTCTTCCGTTCGATGAAAAACCGTTTGCCCATGGAAAACCACTAAGTCCACTTCGCTCACCCAATCCGTCAAACGAATCTGATCAGCGCACCATTGGGTCCATTCCTTGCTCGCTCTAAACCAATTTTCAGCGGATGCAGTTGGCAGTTGGCGCAATCGCACCCTCCACGATTCGGGAAATGGAATGCTTGCGAAACGCTCTAAAGTTCCTGACCACCCCCCCTGTTCTCCAGTCCTTTGAAAAACAGAAAACCCAATATCCAATCCATCCAGAGAAGTGCCACTCATCAACCCCATGACACAATATCTCTTGGAATTTGTGTCTTTAGAATCGTTTGAAGGGAGGGTAGAGGATTTCAACGGAGGAGAGATGTGTATCTTTGCAGGACGAAAGATGGAGCAATTTCTCCGTTTATGAATGGATATCCGAAAGCAAGCCAGGAAATGAACCTAGACCTCAAGGAAGAACACATCGCTGTACGGGATGCTGCTCGTGACTTTGCGCAAAATGTGCTGAAGCCCACCATTATCGAACGCGACAACGCACAACGATTCGCGACCGAAGAGATTCGGCAATTGGGCGAGTTGGGGTTCATGGGGATGATGGTTGAAGAACAATACGGCGGGAGCGGCATGGATACCGTAAGCTATGCGCTGGCCATGGAAGAAATCAGCAAAATCGATGCGTCTGTATCGGTTTGCATGAGCGTCAACAATTCGTTAGTTTGTTATGGATTGCAGCAGTATGGCAGTGAATTTCAGAAGCAAAAATACTTGCGCCCTTTGGCTTCTGGCCAAAAAATAGGGGCCTTTTGTTTATCTGAACCGGAAGCCGGTTCAGACGCTACATCCCAGTCTACGACAGCGGTGGACTGCGGAGACCATTACTTGATCAATGGAACCAAAAACTGGATTACCAATGGCCACAGCGCTTCCATCTATTTGGTGATTGCGCAAACGAATCCTGAAAAAGGACACAAAGGGATCAATGCTTTGATCGTGGAACGCGATATGCCCGGATTCATCGTCGGAGCCAAAGAAGACAAATTGGGCATTCGGGGATCCGACACGCACACACTGATGTTTCAAGATGTCAAAGTACCCAAAGAAAACCGCATTGCTGAAGACGGGTTTGGTTTCAAGTTCGCGATGAAAACGCTGTCTGGCGGACGAATTGGCATCGCCGCACAGGCCCTTGGCATCGCTTCGGGCGCTCTTGAATTGTCCTTAGCCTACTCCAAAGAGCGGGCAACTTTTGGCAAGCCCATCCACCAGCATCAAGCCATTGCCTTCAAGTTGGCGGACATGGCGACACAAGTGGAAGCGGCTCGTCTCATGGTATTGAAGGCCGCAGCGTTGAAAGATGCAGGAGAAGATTATGACCTCGCTTCGAGTATGGCCAAACTGTATGCTTCTGACATTGCCATGCGCCACACCGTCGAAGCGGTACAAATCCATGGAGGCTATGGTTTCGTGAAAGAATACCATGTCGAACGTTTGATGCGCGATGCGAAAATCACTCAGATCTATGAGGGCACTTCTGAAATTCAAAAAATCGTCATCAGCCGCTCTTTGCTCAAGGACTGATTCGTTCATTCCGCGCATTCCAGACCTCTTCCCCCTCCGAAGTTTGCACGATGACTTCTTGGATCCCATCTCCATCGCGGTCTTCCAAGGAAATCGAAAAACCCTGGGTCATGCGGGTCATCCCTACGGCTTCATCCGTCCCGAAAGTTCGCTCTTGAGTCCAGCCTTTCTCATCGATATAGAGAACCGTTGACGAGGCGATCGATTCAGACAAGCGGAAACACGGAGCCTGATCCGAAGGCACAGACACAGGGGATTGAAAGCGGTCGGCTCCAGAGCGTTTGAGCAATCGAATGCTCCCGTCATCTTGACCAGCATAGAGGTAGTCTCGGTTGCCTACGCGCAAATGATGCACTTGCACGATCACGCGTCCTGGCTGTGGGGTGAAACTCCATCCCGGTGTTCGATTTCCTTCCTCTCGATAGTTCAACAATCCACCATCGCTTGTCCCGATCAAAATGCGATAATTCCGATTCCGATCATAATCTATGACCGCCGCCGCAGAAATCCCGCTTGCAGGAGTTAACGGATATCCTTTAACCTCCCTTCCCAATACATCGATGACGTGAAACGCTTCTGAGTTGGCCAAAGCCACCTGATATTTCCCATTCCGATACAAATCCACTTCCCATGCCTGCGGCGTATCATCACCCGACAACTCTTTTCGCCAAACCTCTTGGCGCCCTGAAGTTGCAATCACAGATGGCTTTTCCCAATGAATGGCCATTTCCTGATTCAAGCGATGGTTGCGAACCATGGCGAGCGGTCCGGTCAATGGAGATGCCTTCGAAGGCATCTCTTCCGCGCTCTGCAGCGCTAGGCTAGGGGTTTTCTTGGCTTCCCCCTTGACAATCCACGCTACACGACGGTTGTCTTTGACCGTTCCCAAACGGATTTGATCTGCAGTCCAACTCACCGCATCCCACGTTGATTGGCTGGGATCCGATGTGCGCAATAGGCGATCGAACTGAAGCCACGACGCCGGCTTTCGATTCTCTTTCCAATGGTACCAACCATCAGCATGAACCTCTCCTCCATTGTTGGATTTGAATCCCGTGCTATCAGACCAGCCCCAAATCTCCAGGGTTTCACCGGACTCCCATTCCAAAGTTGCCCAAGTCCCATTCCAAATGGAGAGCAGAGATGAGTCCGGCGGCAGACCATTTGGCGTTCCCCAGCGTGCCATCCGACATGACGCCAATCCGTGTTCACCGGTTTGCACAACATTCCAAGCCGTTAACCATTCTTGAGCAAGAGGGGCCAAACTCATGGCGATTGAATCGGAGATCCAGGTCGTCTCTGAACTCAACGTTTGGGAAATGTGAGCCGAGAAGTTCGAACGAAAATGCCCTTTCGGTTTCTGCTCCAAGCGAACAAGTCCATCGGATCGAGGGTGCCATTTCGAAGCCATTCCTCCCGGATTCTCCTCCCAACCAGCCAATGCCTCAGGCCGCCCAAGAATCCAGCCTCCTCTCCACGATTCTGAAGACCACCCTTCCGGCAAATCCACGGGCATTTGAAAAGAATGCCAAACAGTCCATTCTGGATGGCCCTGAATTTGAAACGTCATCAGCGCTGCGGATTCCAATGAATCGGTGAAGAGCAAGCCAACGGGCGTTACCGTGGTTTGTTCCCAGACATCAAATCGATCCGAAGCATAATCAGAGGGGTCGGCTAGGTTCTCCGAATTCCATTCAATCGAAATCAAAGACCATGCGCTCAACAATGCCAGCGTTAGCGTCAAAATAATGGCCCATAATTGTGGAGATCGCATGGAGGACAAGTTCAGGAAATCCGCGACCAATCCGGGCGTCCCAATTGCACACGTTTCAACGTTGAATTGAGGATAGCGTATTGGGGATCTTCCAGGTTCGGATCCTCCTCCAAGATTCTGCCGGCGATGTAACGGGCCGTTGTGAGCAATTCTCGATCGCGCATCAAGTCGGCCATTTTCAAATCGGGAACACCCGATTGTTGGGTTCCCATCAAATCACCAGGACCACGCAAGTCCATATCGACTTCTGCAATCTCAAACCCGTCATTGGTGCGACACATGGTTTCCATGCGCAAGGCCGCGACTTTTGACAACTCGTTTGAAGTCATCAAAATGCAGTAACTCTGTTCTCCCCCTCGGCCCACACGTCCCCGCAACTGGTGCAGTTGAGCCAAGCCAAATCGTTCCGCACTTTCGATCACCATGACCGATGCATTGGGCACATTGACTCCGACCTCTATCACGGTCGTCGCTACCAAGATTTGGGTCGTGCCTTCGATGAAACGACTCATTTCAATGTCTTTGTCTTGGGACTTCATGCGGCCGTGGACAATTCCGAGTCGGTATTCTGGCAGCGGGAAGCGTCGAGAGATGCTTTCATAGCCGTCCATCAAATCTTTGTAATCCAAGGTCGAACTCTCTTCGATCAAAGGATACACGACATAGACCTGCCTTCCCTTTTTGATTTCCTCCTCCATGAATTGAAAAACAGGCAATCGCGCTGAATCGGAGCGGTGCACTGTTTTGATGAGCTTTCGCCCTGGAGGCATTTCATCAATGACACTCACGTCTAAATCCCCATAGGCCGTCATGGCCAAGGTTCTTGGAATGGGCGTGGCAGTCATGACCAACACATGCGGTGGAGGATCCGCTTTCGCCCATAGTTTACTGCGTTGTGCGACGCCAAAGCGATGTTGTTCATCAATGATGGCCAGACCCAATTGTTTGAAGACCACTTTGGGCTCAATCAATGCATGCGTGCCAATCAGGATGTTCACTTCACCCAATGCCAACCCCTCTAAAATGGGTTTTCTTTCCGCGTTCTTGACAGATCCGGTTAAGAGCTCGATCCGAATCGGAAGGCCTTCCAGCGCTTCTCGAAAGGACACCAAATGTTGATTGGCTAGTATTTCCGTCGGCGCCATCACGCATGCCTGATACCCATTGTCCAACGCCAGCAGGGCCGTCAACAAGGCCACCATTGTTTTGCCGCTCCCGACATCGCCTTGAAGCAAACGGTTCATGTGCCAGCCGGTATTGACATCGATTCGAATCTCCCGCATCACGCGCTTTTGCGCCCCCGTCAACTCAAACGTCAAGTGATCGCTATAAAACGAATTGAACATGTCACCCACTGCTTTGAATCGAACACCCGGAACATCCCGAGTTTGCTCTTTCTTTCGCTGCAATAGGGAAAGTTGCAAGTACAACAACTCCTCAAATTTCAGTCGCTTTCTCGCCCAATCTGCTTCTTCAGGAGATTTTGGCGCATGTACTTTGCGAAAGGCCTCCTCTCGTCCAGGCATCTTCAATTCGGCCAAGAGCGCTTCTGGCAGGACCTCCTCCACATGAAATTCTGGCTGCGCAATCCAACTTCTTATCAGTCGGGCAATGCCAGCAGTCGCCATGCCCCGATTGGTCAATTTTTCCGTGGTCCGATAAACAGGCTGTAAACCCAAACCTTGACGGCGCTCAAATGCAGACTCCAACTCCACCTCTGGATGGGAAATGCTCCACTTTCCTTGGTAAGCGGTTGGCTTTCCAAAAACGACGACTTTTTGTTGAACGGGGATTTGGGATGCAATCCATTTAGCCCCTTTGAACCAGATGAGTTCAAGGGAACCGCTTTCGTCCTGAAAACGTGCAACCAACCGTGACCCACGTTTACTGCCAACTTGTTGCAAGCCCGTAATGACTCCTCGGAATTGCAATGAAGCCACATCCGAAACGATCTCTGATATGCTGGCGAATTTGGAGCGATCTTCATAGCGAAATGGCAGGTACTCCAACAGATCCCCTGCTGCGTGAATGCCCAATTCAACGCGCAGCCATTCAGCCCGTTTGGGGCCTACTCCTTTGACATATTCAATGGGGGTTTCGAGAGGAGATTCCGGCATGGTGGATGAACAAATGAACCGCCAACAAGGTCGGGTGACCACAGGGGAAAAACAACAGAGCCCTCCGAAGAGGGCTCTGTGAAGTCATTCAAATGTCAACAATCAATAACCGTTGGCAAGCATCCGTACCGGATTCTCCAACATGGCTTTGAATTCCTGCAAGAAAGCAGCTCCTGAAGCACCGTCGACGACCCGATGATCGCAACTCAAGGTGACTTTCATAATATGACCAGGAACTACCGCGCCATTGCGAACCACGGGAACAGCATTGATACCACCAACAGCCAAGATGCACGCATCCGGGGCGTTGATAATGGCCGTAAACTCATCAATGCCGAACATGCCCAAATTCGAAATGGTGAAGGTGTTTCCCTCCCAATCACTCGGTTGCAATTTCTTGTCCTTGGCTTTGCCTGCGAATTCACGAACCTCTGTTCCAATTTGAGACAAACGTTTTCCATCGGCATGGCGCACAACTGGCACCAGCAAGCCATCTTCAACAGCCACTGCTACGCCAATGTGCACATGCTCATTGTAGCGAATGCGATCTTCCATCCAACTGCTATTCACAGCCGGGTGCTTCTTCAAGGCCAACGCCGCAGCCTTCACGACCATGTCGTTGAAGCTAATTTTCACTTCGCCGGCAGAATTGATTGATTTCCGGGCATCCATAGCTGTATCCATTTGGATACTCACGGTTAGATAAAAATGCGGCGCACTGAATTTGCTCTCGGCCAATCGACGCGCAATGGTCTTTCGCATTTGGCTCACTCCCACTTCTGTGAAGCGTTCTACTCCGGGCGCAGCCATGGCGTTCGAGCCATTGAATGCCTCCACGTCACGCTTCACGATGCGACCAGATTCTCCTGAACCCGGAATTTGAGCCACATTAATTCCGCGTTCCTCCGCCAATTTTCGAGCCAAAGGAGAAGCCTTCAAGCGACCATTGGTCGGTGGAATTGTCGGAGCGGGTGCAGCCACTGCTGCAGGCGCAACCGCCACAACGGGAGCCGGAGCCGGAGCCGGAGCTGAGACCGGAGCCGGAGCCGGAGCTGGAGCTGGAGCTTCGGACGAAACTGGCTCCGCATTCGCTGATTCAAGCAGCGCTGAAATGTCCTCTCCTTTTTCTCCAAGAATGCACAAGAGACTGTCCACGGGAGCCGCCCCCCCTTCTTCTACACCGATGTGCAGCAATACACCATCGAAAAACGACTCAAACTCCATCGTCGCTTTGTCCGTTTCGATTTCAGCAATGAGCTCGCCATTTTCGACCTCATCCCCCACTTGTTTTAGCCATGAAGCAACAACCCCCTCGGTCATCGTGTCGCTCAATTTCGGCATACGTATAATCTCAGCCATTTTTTCGAATGATTCGTTGTGATGGAATGATCAGTCTTTGACGAAAGGATAATCCTTCGTCATGTACACGTCCTCGTACAATTCGTGCGCTTCTGGATAGGGACTTTCTTCCGCGAAAACAATGGCTTCTTCAACCTGTGCTTTCACTTCCTTTTCGACCTGCTTGAGCTCATCCTCTGAATTCCACCCTTGTTCGAGCAGCGTATTCCGCACATGCAGGATCGGATCCTTTTCCTGGTACTCATGCAGCTCATCCTTCGTTCGATACTTTTGAGGATCCGACATGGAATGCCCTTTGTAACGATATGTCTGAATGTCCAGAAGCGTCGGCCCTTCACCAGCGCGACCGCGATCAGCAGCGCGCTTAACCGCTTCACAAACCAATTCTGGGCTCATGCCGTCCACCGATTCCGATGGCATGCGGTAACTCGCACCCAACATGACCAAATCCGTCACATTGGACGTACGTTCAACGGACGTCCCCATGGCGTACTTGTTGTTTTCAACGATGAAGATAACAGGAAGTTTCCATGTCATCGCCATGTTGAATGTTTCATGCAAGATTCCCTGACGTGCCGCACCGTCTCCGAAGAAGCAGAGCGTCACATGGTCCTCATTTCTATACTTATCTGCGAAGGCAATTCCTGCGCCCAATCCTATTTGACCTCCGACGATGCCATGTCCCCCAAAAAGGTTTCGCTCCTTGTCAAACATGTGCATGGATCCCCCTTTGCCTTTGCTCGTCCCTGTGGTGCGCCCATAGAGCTCTGCCATTACAAATTTCGGGTCCGTCCCTAGAGCCAATGGATGCGCGTGATCTCGGTAGGCAGTCACCATGCGATCGCTTGGTCGTATCGCCTCGGAGATTCCCGCGAGAATGGCTTCTTGTCCAATGTACAAATGGCAAAATCCACCAAATTTTTGCTGTATGTAGAGCTGTCCGCAGCGCTCCTCAAACTTTCGCATGAGATACATATCGCGAAACCAGCGTTCATATACGCTTCGGTCGTGCTCTAGAGCCGCTCCTTTCGAACCCCCTTTATCAACCTTCTTCATAACGGATTTCTCAGGAGAAACCGCCTTTTTCGAGCTCTTCGCTTGCGTGGTACTGGCCATGACTAGTCATTTCTGTGCAGGCAAATATAAAGTTCGATTTCAGACGAATTATGCAAACGGATTGGCAAACCTCAAGAAACAATTTACTACGTGTATCTAGGACACGATAAATTTCGTTTCGACAAGTGAAATTTAATTCAGAATTAACCGTTTTTTTACCGTTTGTTAAACCCATGTACTCCGCGGAGTCATTCGCCTAGACTTCTATACCTTTACGCGCTTGAGCCTGCCCGAAACATTAGAGAAATTGAACCCCATTGGCTTGGAAGCGATGGAGGGCGCTGAATTGATGAATCGGCTCGATGAGAAATTCTTAATTCTCTCGGAATGGATTCCTGACTTAGTTCGTCACTGCCAAGAAGACTATGCAATCTTGGAGGTGCAAGGTGAGCGTATTACGCAATACCAAAATCAATTTTTTGAGACACCCGCGCTCGATTCCTTTGAAAATCACACAAGAGGACGAAAAGATCGCTTTAAAGCTCGGATTCGACGGTATGGCTCCAATGGAATTGCTTTTTTGGAAGTCAAGCACAAAACAGTGCATGGACGCACATTGAAAAATCGCGTGCTTCGCTCAAAGGTCCACAATTGGAATGCCCCTCTGAATGAAAGTGAATGGAGTTTCTTAAACGCCCATTACCCATACAAGCAAGGTCAGCTGACTTCAATGCAATGCTCATTTGACCGCTGCACGTTGGTTTCAACAAAACGGCAAGAGCGAGTGACCATCGACTCGAACATATTATTTCATTCAGATCAAGCCGAAACGTCATTGAAGGGATTGGCAATTTTAGAGGTCAAGCAAGGTCGCATTGACCGGTTGTCCCCAATCCACTCGGCCCTGAAGTCTTTTACGGGACACCCGCCACCCTTAGGCCGTTCCACAAGCATGTCTAAGTACATCATAGGAACACTACTTTTAAATCCTGAATTGCCTCCTCGAATCTACCGTTCTGTCATAAGGAGCATTCGCGGCATTATTGATTATACATCTCAGCGATGAACGAAACACTCACATCCTTTTTAATTGCGTTCGGTGGAAATTTACTTTCTAGCCTCGTCCTCATTTTAGGGGTTTATCACCAAGTCTCGAAGCGACGAGATTTCGTTTTCACGTTTATCCTGGTCAGTACGGCCATCTTCTTGCTTTGCAACCTCCTCATGGGAGTGGAAATCGACCTCGCATTCGCATTGGGCCTGTTTGCCATTTTCGGCATCATTCGCTATCGAACGGATGCCATTCCCATTCGAGAGATGACCTATCTCTTCATTGTGATCGCTCTAGCGGTCCTCAATGCCCTTGCTCCCGGTTCGACCTCGCTCTTACTCATTGCAACAGCCAACGTCTTGGTTTGGGCGCTGACGCTAGTTTTGGACCGTCTCTGGTCCATTCGACATGTTGCAACAAAAGTGGTCGTTTATGACCGGGTAGACTTATTGCATGAAGGCAAACGCGAGGATTTGATTCGCGATTTAGAGTCTCGAACCGGCGTCGAAATCGTTCGCATTGAAATAGGGAAGGTGGACTTACTGCGCGACACCGCCGTGATCAAAGTCCATTTCGACGGGGACAAGCAGCCCGGTCATTTTGAAGGTGGATCCCGCGAATCCTGAACAAGGAATTCACGCGTTTCAACCGCTGGGCGTAATCAGGCCTCCTTCTTCTGGATTAGCACTACGGCATGAGCGCTTACACCGTCCTCATTCCCGACAAATCCTAGACGCTCAGTCGTTGTTGCCTTAATACTCACTTGGTGCATCTCCACTCCCAGCAATCCTGCAATGCAGGTTCGCATGGAATCGATGTGCGGCGAAACTTTGGGGAGCTGAAGGCACAACGTGCAATCCAAATTGCCCAACTCCCAGCCCGCGTCCGAGATTAAATCGTACGTACGTTGTAGCAATTTCTTCGAGTCGATCCCTTTGTACTCAGCGTCTGTGTCTGGAAAGTGGTAGCCAATGTCTCTCAACGCAAGCGCCCCCAAAAGAGCATCGCAGATTACGTGCAAAACGACATCTGCATCACTATGACCGAAAGCTCCTTTCTCGTGTGGGATTTGGATTCCCCCTAACCAAAAAGGATGGCCCTCCTTTAATTGGTGTACGTCATAACCGTAACCGATTCGAATCGCCATGCTTGTCTTCGTTGTCTTATTCGCCCGAATCTCCATTGGAGCCAACCAAGTCAGAGAATTGCAAGCGCAAGGTGAATCGCAGGGTATTGGCTAGCGGATTTTGCTGACGTGTCGATATGAGATAACTCAAATCAACCGTAAACACCGTGTACTTGATTCCGGCACCCAACGTAATGAATTGACGCGCTCCCTTTGAATAGTGCTCATTGAAAAAGCCTGTTCGAAAAGCGAAAACATCGTTGTAGAGATATTCGATTCCACCTCCCACATTCCATTCCCTCAGCTCTTCCCGAAAAACACTTCCCTCTTCAATTGTATACGTTCCGTCTTGGTTGAAACTGACAATACCCGGAGCATCATAAAAACTCTGGATCATTCCAGAAGCAACTCCGACGTTGGGGTCGTAACCACTGACGATATTGACTCCACTTTCTTGATCATAAATCGGCGTAGTCGGCACCAGTAGTTTATTCGCATCAGCTGTGAACGTCAAGCTATTGTAGTCATCTAGCTTCATCGTCAAAGCAGACCCGATTTTCAAATTGGTCGGAATGAAGTCTCGCTCTGCCGACTCTGAATAACTCATTTTGGCGCCGATGTTTGAGATGTTCACCCCCCAATTGAATGCTGCATCACGTCCAGCAAATTGGGTTCTTGGGTTCGAATAAAATGCGCTCACATCCACAGCTACCGATCGACCTGGTTTGGAATTGGCTCCAAGGACATTGGTTCCTCCAGTGAGATTGGAATTGATGAATCGGCCTGCAATGCCTCCACTAAACCGTTCGCTCAATTTCTGGCTATATCCCACGTCCAAACTGAATTCGGCCGGTTGGAAGTCCCGAATAGTCGTTCCAGTCTCATCCGTAAAGGTGATATTTCCCAAGCTAAAATATCGAAGCGCCGCTCCCCATGCTTGGCGCTTATTTAATCGTTTCACACCCGACAGGTAGGCCAGGTTCATGTCATCAACGAGCGCACGCAACCAAGGCGCATAGCTCAAACTGAATTCAACCTCATTCTCATTGAAAGCCATTTTTGCAGGATTCCAATGGAGACTATTCGCATCCGCTGAGAGCGCAACACCGGCATCACCCAAGGCGCCTGAACGAGAATCCGGTCCAATCATTAGGAACGGAACAGCGGTGGTGATGGTGTTCAGCTGCAATTGTTGCGACGCTTCACCTGGAGTCAATTGAGCTTGAAGCCCCGACAATCCAAATACAGAGAAGGCAGCGACGATCGCAAGGGAGCTGAGTGAAGAGAAATTGATGTTCAATCGCATGACGAAGTGAAAAGGAAAGCGCAAATGTAATGGATTCCGTTATGGTCGCAGAACGATAATTTGGTCCGCATATTGCACAACGCCCCCAGTTTCTGTGTTGAGGGTCAATCGGAACACATAAACACCTGCTGGAACCGCGCCACTAGCAGCCCCTCCTGTTGAGTCCCAGCGCAGTGATTCCGACCGAAACCCCTCTTGTTCCCATGGCTGTTCTGCCCGGTAAACCAGTTGTCCTGCGCTCGAAAAAACTTCCAGTGTCGCCAATCCCGATTGACACGCTTGATTGTGCTCGAGAGAAAATTGAAACACGTCGGCCGATGGATTCGGATAGGCCGAAACTTGCCCTAAGGCCGATTCAAAGTCTTCTACGACTTGGAAGTCGATTTCGGCCTTCCCTTTGTTGTTCTGGACATCCCAAACGACCAACTCCAATTGATGCGGACCCACCTCTAAGTCTTCAAAATAATAGCGGACAGTGCCCCGGACATACGTATTCAAGTCCGCCGTATAGAAATCATTCAACAAGATGCTCTCACTCGACTCCCCATCAAGCGTCGCTTTGATGTCATGACCAATGCCTGCTCCAGCAGCATTGACACCTCCTTCATCGAAGACGCGAGCTAAAAGCATCGGGTGGCTGTGGGTAATCCCCCCGCTTCGAAAGAGCGTATCGTTGAGGAACAGCTCTACGGTTGGAGGGGTTGTATCCTCCTCGAAATCGTTGCTAATTCCTCCGATCACAAAAGCCTGAGAGGCCCCATGTGCATCCGTACTATCCGATACGGCGTAGCAACTAATCCGACCTTCCGCAAAAGAGAAATCAATATCTCTCGGCACCACAAATTCAAAGGAAAACACGCCGGAATCCACACTGGCGACACCTTGGTGCAAAACATTCCGAAAAACCTGAAACACGTGGGGGTCAGGACCATTGTCATTATTCAATGAGGTTATTTGAGACGACTTGTCAAAGACTTTGACGTGCACCAATCCTTTAAAATCCGTCATGCGTGATCCATACTCATCTCGCACTGACCCCCCCACGGACACGACATCAAGCGCACGAATGGTGTCTGGGAGCGATTCTATGACCACATTTTTCCTGGGGTAATTGAGGCGAAGGGCCACATCTCCAAGCAACGTAAAGTTTCGTTTATTGGAACTGTTCGATACCTGCGGGTCATTTTTGGTCACGCGGGCGATGTCTCCAAGACGCACGGGCTCAACTTCTGTGTCATACAATGCAATCCCGTAAAAAGCGCGATTCAATTGTTGATTCGACCCACTGAATACAACCCGTGTAGTGGTCAGCATCGCAATGGCTCCGCCTGCAGGATTCATGACCATCATTTCACCCGCGGACTCGACATCGGGATCATCAAAACGAGCCAGCTCACATGTAGCCGTCATGAAGAGCGGCATGTTCTTCAAATTATCCCATTCTTGGATGGTGGTCGTATTCAGCACGCGCTCATGAGACCAGCCCCGCTCTCCTCCGTGACCGATGTAATTCATGATCAATGCTCCTTCTTGAACTTGCCGATCAATGAATTCTTGCGCATCCGGATACCGCTCTCCACCGGGAGTGCTCCATTGGGGGTAGGCGTCCAAATAAATTTTATTGACATTGTATTCCGGATGCTCATCCGCAAGTCTATTGGCATGCTCATCCGAATTCACCATGTGCTCATCCTCTGTCGGCCCTCCATTTCCATCCATGTCATCAGCGACAAAGCAAATTACATTCCTCCAAGCCCCTGAAGCACCGGCCGCAGAATCCTCACAATCTATGCCTGGTAAAACCGGAACAGAGCGTTCCATATAGGCTTCAACCTTGTCCACCATCGCGTCAGCCTCTGCAGCACTGGAGCAAGGAATTCGACCAACTCCTATGGCCATTTTGTCTCCAATACCCTCGCCGTATTGATCTTCGAGGAATCCGAAAAAATCGTCACTTACATAGCTCCCTGTTGGGCTTACGGAATTCTCGCTTTGGTAGGTAATCACATTTGGGGACTGCATCAAATTGAATCGGTTAGCAAAGGTTCCGTCCCCCATTATTTGCAAATACTTCGGTGGCTCTGAACCATCTTGAATGGCTCGATCCCGAAGCATCATCATCATCATCTTCAGTGCCGTGGGGTCCGTATTTCCACAAGAGAAAGCATCGAACACCTGGCGTTGGGTCGCAACAACGACGCTCAAGCCTTCTGCCGCATGCAATTCTGCTAGTCGCAACGCGGCAGGCAAATAATTCGACCGGGTCACAACGACCAAATCCGCTTGCGCAATGCCGTGTAAATTCATTGGTTGAACGGCACCATGAAAGTCTGGCGTTTTGAAATTGAATCCGGAGTAAATCGCAAATCGCTTTGCCTCACCGGATCCGGCATCGAAGGTCACTTCCCCAGCACCGTTGATTTCCCATGCTACCATCTCAGGCTTCGTATGGTTGGAGACATCCCAAACGCCCGCTACGTTTTCCGCATTCCCAACAACATATTGAGCAACAGTACCTTCATCCATTCCATCTGCATCGAACAGCAATTGAGACTGTGCCATCCGCAAGGAACACTCCTGTGAAATCCGAACGAAATCCAACCAACCAATTGCATCTGAAACACCGGGACTGAATGCAATCTGAACTTGATGCTGAGCAATCGGACCGCTCCCCACTGTTTCACCCAAGTCAAAACTACCACTGGCCAGATTGGCAACATGGCTGACCGAACCATTACTGGTATAGGACGGAGAATCTTCAAATTGTACGCCATTGACGTTCAACACAAAGGTGCTCGAGGTCCCCATCGATTGCGCAGCGACCTGATAATCCAAGCGCGCAGGAGAGTCCGTAGCGAATGGCACATCAAAGTTGATTACGCGTGAACTGTTTCCTTGAAAAGACTCTCCGAACCATTCGCGACCAGAGCGGTTAGGGCTCTCCAATTCCAGCTCATGGAAAGCGCGCGACCAATAAGTCTCTAACAAGGTGTCAGGAATAGCTCCTGTTGTGGTGGCGTTTTGAATTCTGGATTCAATGCCCGCTAGGTCCCCATTGACTTCTAAGAAATACCAAGCGGAATCACTGTATGCATGCCGTTCATGTTTCCAGTTGCGTTCGCTCATGCCCGGAGTCCAGCTATTCGGACCTTTTCCGAAAAAGAACAACGCGTCATCCGAATCCCAAACGCCGTCGTCCTCACCTGAGAATAAAATGGACGTGGCTTGGACGCCCAATGGACGTTCCTGACTGTTCTCCATGGGGAGCATCTCACCTCCATTCCCCCAAAGCCGAATGCGCCGAGGGTCCAATGTATCGGGGTTCAAACCCGCCGCAACCATCCAATTCCGATCAATGCGATACACTCCGTCTTCGGCTATGGACAATCGATACAGGTTGTCTCTTTCCAAGGGCCCACTCACGGGCCAATCTCGTTCCCTCTCTTGACGAACTGCAGGATCCAATGTTGAGCCCACTGCCCAATCCACTTGAACCAACCGTTCAAAAACACTCCGCGCCGCTATGAAGCGAAAAACAGGTGATTCAAATTGAAAAGACGCCGTTCCAATGCCTTCTATAAATCGCCATTGCGTCGGTGACGTGTCCTCCATCAAAATCGCCCTCTGACGCATGGTGAGTTCTTCAGCTGGGATTTCAGCCCATGTCTCTGTGTCAACCAGTCGTTCCATGCCTCCATCAAACCCATTCAACTCAGCTTCCCAAACCACCCATGGAATTTCGTCCAACCAAAACCCATCACGCGGCCCCCAATTCCCCACAGGGAGAAAATCCGACCCCATAGGAAGCCAATCCACTGACCAAACCCCCTGACGCACCTCACTCTCAGGAGCCATTTGCGCATAGCTTGGATTCACAAGTAGTACGACAAGAACAACCGCTCCCAACTGAGCCATGCTGTAGCACCGTTTTTTCGCCTCTTTTCGGATAGTCTCAAACGCTCGAATCAATGTCATTTCTCGAATTTTCTTCAGATCACAAAGTTGGTTGAAAAACTCCATGCAACGCAAAGGACCAAACGCACGTTAAAGATGAAAACGTATGCCTGAAAAGCAATCTACATGAGTGAATTTTCAGGAAGGCGTTGTTTTTTTTCTTATTCTTGTGAATTCATTGGGTCCCTCTACATGAAGCAACTCCTGA
>ERZ887849.925-NODE-925-length-29459-cov-8.768535_pt1 | contig 29459 bp, 29 predicted proteins | sample MGYA00521267_ERZ887849 | MGnify/ENA primary metagenome ERZ887849 (study PRJEB32303, sample SAMEA104408601) | aquatic metagenome | biome: Brackish water; feature: Pelagic; material: water | place: Baltic Sea | collected 2014-06-06T16:11:00 | depth 2,863 m ... | reverse complement strand
ATCCTCTGCCCCGCCGCGCGCGCAGGCGCAGGCAACATGCGACCTCCCCGTCGAAGGGCCGCGCGCAAGGACTTGCCCCGCACGCCCAGCCTTGCGCGCATTGCATCGCGCAAACTGCCTGTCATCTCTGCATAATCCGCCGGGCTCATCGCATCCTCACCCCCTATTGCGCAGATAGGTTAGCGCCCCGGATTTCTGCCCGCAATGGGGCTGGCCCAGCGCCCGCACCCACGCTACACCACCGCCCATGTTACATATGATCACCCACGGCATGCCGACCGCCCTGCCCCCGCTGCTCATCGCGCATGGCCTTTACGGGTCTGCGCGCAATTGGGGCGTAATCGCCAAACGGCTGAGCGATGCGCGGCAGGTCATCGCCGTGGATATGCGCAACCACGGCCAAAGCCCTTGGCAGGATGGCCAGAGCTACCCCGAGATGGCCGAAGATCTGGCCGAAGTGCTGGAGAATATCGGCCCCGCGCATCTCTTGGGCCATTCGATGGGCGGCAAGGCGGCGATGGTGCTGGCCTCAACGCGTCCCAGTTTGCTCAAAAGCGTGATCGTCGCCGATATCGCGCCCGTGGCCTACGCGCGCACGCAGATTGGCTATATCGAAGCGCTGCAAGCCGCAGACCTTGGCGGGATCGAAAAACGCTCAGAGATGGCCGCGCGGCTGGAGCCGGTGATAGACGACCCAGCGCTCATCCCCTTCTTCCTGCAATCGCTGGATGTGGCCGAGGGGCGGTGGCGGCTGAACCTTGATGCGCTGGCCAATGGCATGCCCGATATCATGGGCTTCCCGACGTTGGAGAGCGCCTATGACGGGCCCACGCTCTTTCTGACCGGAGCCACATCGGACTACGTCCTGCCAGAGTATCGCACTAAGATCAAACGTCTCTTCCCTACCGCGCGTTTCGCCAAAATCCCCGGCGCGGGTCATTGGCTCCACGCCGAAAAACCGCGCGAGTTTGAGGCGGCGGTGCGCGCATGGTTGGAGCGCGCCTAGCGCTTGCGCATCAGCTCCACCAAGGTGCAGCGCGGGTCATCTGCGCGGAGTTCCTGCCGCGCGGTCTCGACCCACTCAGCGGCCTCAAAGCTGGGGAAAAACGTGTCAGGCGCGTCCACGACCAAGTCCACCTCAGTAATCAAAAGCCGATCCGCGATCCTGATCATTTCCGCGTAAATACCGGCGCCGCCAATCCCATAGAGCCGCGCATGGCCTTTGGAGCCCGCGAATTCCAGCGCGGCGGCGACCGTGGCAAAGCAGTCTGCACCTTCGATACCCCGCGATGTGACCACCAGATTAAGACGGCTCTTCAAGGGCTTATAGGGCAGGCTGTCCCACGTATTGCGCCCCATGATAATTGCGCCACCCGTCGTCTCGCGCTGGAAAAACGCCAGATCCTCAGGGGCAACCCACGGAATGTCGCCGTCCTTGCCAATCGCGCCATTGCGGTCGCGCGCCACCACAAGCGACAGCATCAGACAGCCACCGGCGCTTTGATAGCCGGGTCCGGATCATATCCAATCACGTCGAAATCCTCGTATTTGAAGTCAAAGAGAGAGCCGACCGTGCGGGTGATCCGCAGCTCCGGCAACGCCTTTGGTGTGCGCGACAAAAGCAGGTCCACCTGCTCCAGATGGTTGGAATAGATATGCGCATCGCCCAGTGTATGAATGAAATCACCAGGCTCGTAGCCGGTCACATGCGCCAGCATATGCAAAAGAAGCGCATAAGACGCGATGTTGAACGGCACGCCCAGAAACATGTCTGCCGAGCGTTGGTAAAGCTGCAAATGCAGTTTGCCGCCGATCACGCGCACCTGCCACATCGTGTGGCACGGCGGCAGAGCCATCGCGGGCACATCCGCCGGGTTCCATGCCGAGACGACCATCCGGCGGCTATCGGGACTTTTGCGGATCAACTCGATCAGCCCTTCGATCTGGTCCACGGCCGCGGCGCGGAACGCAGGCGCTCCATCCACTTCGCCCGCCGCGGCCCCGATGGCCGGAAAGGCGCGCCATTGCGCGCCATAAACCGGGCCGAGATCACCGTTCTCATCTGCCCATTCGTCCCAGATCGACACACCGTTCTCCTTGAGATAGCGGATGTTGGTATCGCCCGAGAGAAACCACAAAAGCTCGTGGATGATGGATTTGAGATGCAACTTCTTTGTCGTGACCAAGGGAAACCCATCCGCCATGGGATAGCGGCTTTGCAGCCCGAAATGCGAAATCGTGCCAGTGCCCGTCCGGTCCGATGACCGCGCACCATGTTCCAGCACCGTCTTCAACGCCTCATGATATTGCCGCACGGCCCAGCCCCCTCTTGCTGCATCCAGAGTTACCCGCGCCGCACGCGCATCACAAGATCGTTCCGGCCCAAAGGCTGGACGCGGCGGCAAATGCCTCTAGGATAAGGGGCAAAAAGGAGAACCAGCATGAGCATCAGATACCTACACACCATGGTCCGCGTGAAGGACCTTGACGCATCAATCGCCTTCTTCGCGCTGCTCGGCCTGAAGGAAACGCGCCGCTGGGACAATGAAGGGGGACGCTTCACGTTGGTTTTTATGGCACCTGAGGGGCAAGAAGAATGTCCCGTCGAGTTGACCTATAATTGGGATGGCGATGACGGTTTGCCCTCGGACGGCCGTCATTTTGGACACCTGGCCTACCGCACGGAAAATATTTACGCGCTTTGCCAACACCTTATGGACAATGGCGTCACGATCAACCGCCCGCCGCGCGATGGGCATATGGCCTTCGTGCGCAGCCCTGACAATATCTCGATCGAGCTTTTGCAGGAGGGCGAGGCGCTCGCCCCTGCCGAGCCTTGGGCCAGCATGCAGAACACGGGCCATTGGTAAGGCTCGCCGCCTTTTGCGCGGCACTCTGGGCCGGGGCTGCCGAGGCATCGTGCCGGTTGGCGCTCGTGCTGGCGCTGGATGTATCCTCATCCGTTGATGCAGTTGAGTATGATCAGCAGCGGCTTGGACTGGCGCTCGCGTTAAACGCTGCGGACGTGCGGCACGCAATCTTGCGCGGCGGCACAGGGGATGTGGCGATTGCGGTCTATGAATGGAGCGGGATGCGCCAGCAAACACTGCATCTCGACTGGACTGCGCTGCGCACCGAGCGGGACATAGATGCCGTCGTCGCGGCCCTTGGTGGAATGGAGCGGGGGTATGATGATTTCCCCACGGCGCTGGGGTATGGCCTGTCCTACGGTGCGACATTGATGGCCCGCGCGCCACACTGCGCGCGGCACGTGATCAACATCTCAGGCGACGGAGAGAACAATCACGGCTTCGGACCCGAGCTCGTGCGTAAGCACTTTCCCCTCGAAGGCGTTACAGTCAACGGCCTGGTGATCAGCGGGGATGTGCCCGGCATCGCCGCCTATTACCGTGAGCATGTGATCAGCGGGCCTGGCGCATTTGTCGAGATTGCCGACGGGTTTGATGGGTTCGAGACGGCCATGGCCCGCAAACTCTTTCGCGAGATCAACGATATCATGCTGGGCGGGGCGACGCCGTCCACAAGGCCGCGCGGATGAGAGCGGCGCTCGCGTTTCTCGCAGCCCTCGCCACGGGGCCGGCTACTGCCGAATGCCGCCTCGCTCTCGTGCTCGGGCTTGACGTGTCGGGCTCCGTGGATCCCCGCGAATACCGGCTGCAACTCGACGGGGTGGCGGGAGCGTTGGAAACACCCGGCGTTCAAAAGGCACTGTTTTCCATGCCCGGCGCGCATGTGGATATCGCCATTTACCAATGGGGCGCACCATGGCAGCAGCGCCTCCTACTGGATTGGACCACATTGCGCAGCGCCGCCGATACGGCCCTCGTGGCAGCCCAAATGCGCGCCGCAAGCCACAACTTTTCCGACCCGTCCACGGCCATCGGATCGGCCATCGAGTTTGGCGTGGCGCTTTTGTCGGACCGCCCCGACTGTTGGGCACATACGATAGATATCTCCGGCGACGGGCCATCCAATTCCGGCCCCCCTCCGGGCAGTCTGACCCTACCCGCACCGCCCTATATCACGGTCAACGGCCTTGTCGTGAACCCCTTGGCGCGCGACAATATCGGCAAGGATCTCAGCCGCGCCAAGACCTTGCGCAACCATTATGAGACCCAAGTGATCCGTGGGCCCGGCGCCTTCGTCGAAGTGGCCGATAGCTTTCAGGATTTTGAACGCGCAATGACACGAAAGCTGATCCGCGAGGTTCAGCCTGCTGTTGTTGGGGTGGTGCAAGAACCATAGGTGAGCCTCAGAGCGGCCACTTACCCTGCTTTCTCAGTAGATATAGCGGATCTGATCGGTCCAGTAGCGCTCGACCCGCCGTAGCGAGGTCGCGATCTGATCAATACCATCAGCGCCCAACACGCCCCGATCCTGAAGTCCCAACGCGTGCCGCTCGAACAATGCCGTGATGATATCGCGGATATCGCGCCCCTTGGGTGTCAGGCGCACCCGCACGGAGCGGCGGTCAATCTCACATCTCTGGTGGTGCATATAGCCCATTTCAACCAACTTCTTGAGATTGTAGCTGACATTGCTGCCTTGGTAGTAGCCACGCGATTTCAACTCGCCCGCCGTGACTTCGTTATCGCCGATATTGAAGAGCAAAAGGGCCTGCACCGCATTGATCTCCAGCACGCCGACGCGCTCGAACTCATCCTTTATCACATCCAGCAACAGCCGGTGAAGCCGCTCCACCAGCGCAAGCGCATCAAGATATCCGGCCATGAAGCCATGCTCCGCATTGGGCGGGGCGATTGGGGTATGCATTGACATTTTTCAGGGTCTCCGTCCGTTTTACTGCTCTGGACGTGACATTCGCCGAGAATGCCAAATAATCGGTTAAACCCCACCAATAGAGCGTAAAACTTGAACGATTATCCTGGGGTGTCGCTTACGGGGACGGACCTGATGCGCGTGATCAGGTCATCATATGTGCTCGGGCCTTTGATCTGGCCCGTGACCCATTGATAGAGATCTTGATCGTTTTCTTCCAAAAAGGCGTCATAAATATCAAGCTCTTGCATGCTCATATCCGTCATCTGAGCAGCGGCGAAGCGGCTCAGGATGATATCCATTTCCTTGATGCCACGCCGCATGGAACGCATCGTCAGGCGACGCAGCCGGACCTCGCGTGTCTCGCTTATGCCCGCATCATTCATCGGAGGTCTCTCGCAGCAAATTGGCCAACTGAGATTCGGCGCGGCCCAGACGCTCTGCGGCCAGCGTAAGCTGTGTGCTGATCTCGCGCAGCTCGCTCATCAACTGATTTGCGTGCGCAGAAAGCTCCGTGCCTTCGGGACCAGACGGGCCATCGCCTTCCCCGGTCAAAAGCCACGTCAGCGAAACGTTGAGCAGTCCTGCCAACATCGACAGACTGCTGGCACGCGGCTCGGCTTGATCATGCTCCCACTTATCCAGCGTCTTTTTCTTCACCCCAAGCCGTTTGGCCAGCGCGCCCTGGCTCATGCCCGATGCCTCGCGCGCCCCGGCGAGCCTGTCACCGAATGTGGTCTCAGTGGGATCAAACCAGTCATTTGGGGTTTGCTCAGTCATGTGTGCTCCTTTCGGGAACGGTCTTGATCAGTTCGGGCGCGCACCATATGACACGAATGCAGCCGAGAACCAACCGGAGCCTCAAAATGAACGGCCTGTCCGCGACACTTTCACGCGTAAAACCCTCTCCCACCATCGCCGTCTCCACGAAGGCGCGCGAGCTTAAGGAGGCCGGGCGCGACATTATCGGCCTCGGCGCAGGGGAGCCGGATTTTGACACGCCCGAGAATATCCGCGCGGCAGGTATCCGCGCCATCGAAGAGGGCAAGACGCGCTATACCGCACCCGACGGCATCATCGAGCTGAAACAGGCAATCTGCGCCAAGATGAAGCGCGACAACACCCTTGATTATGTGCCTGCGCAGGTCAGCGTCGGCACGGGCGGCAAGCAGATTCTCTACAACGCATTGATGGCCACACTGAACCCCGGCGATGAGGTGGTGATCCCCGCACCCTATTGGGTAAGCTATCCGGATATGGTCCTGCTGGCGGGTGGCGAGCCCGTTATCGCCAGTGCCGGGATCGAGACGGGATATAAGCTGAGCCCCGAAGCGCTTGAGGCCGCGATCACACCGCGTACGAAGTGGTTCATCTTCAACTCGCCATCGAACCCCACAGGGGCGGGCTATAGCTGGGATGAGTTGAAGGCGCTGACGGATGTTTTGCTGCGACACCCCCACGTGATGGTGATGACCGATGATATGTATGAGCATCTGGCCTATGGGAATTTCAAATTCTGCACCCCCGCCGAGGTGGAGCCACAGCTTTACGACCGCACCCTGACCTGCAATGGCGTCTCCAAAGCCTATGCGATGACCGGATGGCGCATCGGCTATGCCGCAGGGCCGGAGCCCTTGATCGCCGCGATGCGCAAGATCCAGAGCCAAAGCACATCGAGCCCCTGCACGATCAGCCAATGGGCCGCCGTCGAGGCGCTGAACGGCACGCAGGATTTCATCACCCCCAACAACGCAATGTTCGTGCGGCGGCGCGATCTTGTGGTGGGGATGCTGAACGAGATCGACGGCATGGAGTGCCCGGTGCCGGATGGGGCGTTCTATGTCTATCCCTCAATCAAGGGCTTGATGGGCAAAACGAGCGCCGGTGGCACAGTGATCGACACAGACGAGGCCTTTGCCACAGCCCTTCTGGAGGAAACAGGCGTAGCCGTGGTTTTCGGCGCGGCCTTCGGGCTTTCCCCGAACTTCCGGATCAGCTACGCTACGTCTGACGATGCACTTAAAGAAGCATGCTCCCGCATTCAGACGTTTTGCAAAGGGCTCTCATGAACTCAGGTCGGACCACCGCGATCTTTGACCTCACCCTGAGGGCGTTAACGTGAGCGGGGATCTCCCCGACTATTACTTCCGGGTGCGCGAAAATGGTGCCTTCGTCTTTCGGGTCGATACCGAGAACCGCCAGCGGCGCATCGACATGGATCAGATCGCCGTGCTCAACGTCCGCAACGGCGAGATCAAGCCGCATGGCGAGCGTGAGCTGAGCGCCAAGGATATAGAGGTGATCCAAGGCTGGATGGCCGAGCGTCTGGCGCTTTTGGAATATCGTGATATCGACGATATTCACCGGGCGATCGATTACCTCAACACCACAGCACACTGGGCCCAGAGCCGCGCAAGCGACGAGCAGCTTGAGGCGATCACGGATGCTCTTTTGCTGGCCATGCATGATCTGCGCACGGTGCTGGTCCGCAAGAAAGCGGACCGCCAATTGGGCGACAAGGGCTAGCGGGTCTGATCCGAAGGAGTGCGCATGTGCGTACGCTGGTTTGTTAGATTGGCGCTTGAAATGACGAGCCTGCGTCCAATTAGCCCTGCACCGGTTTCCAGCGATCCGTCCAGCGCCAGAAACGCAGTCCCAAGAGCCCAGCCGCAAAAGCCAACCCGATGGCGAGACCCAGCCAGATACCGACCCCACCCATCCCGAAGGTAAAGCCAAGCACATAGCTCGCCGTCACACCGACAGCCCAATAGCTGATCCCGGCGATCACCATGGGCACCCGCGTATCCTGCACCCCGCGCAGAAAGCCGAGCGCCATGACCTGCCCTGCGTCAAGCAACTGAAAGAGGCCCGCAGCCGCCAGAAGGGCAACCCCAATGCCAAGCACGGCATCGCGATCCGGCTCATGCGGGCTCATGAAGAGGCCGATGAGCGGTTCGGGCAGCAGCAGGAAGATCAGCACGGTCAGCGCCGCAAAGCCCAGCGACAGCATCGTGGCCACAACCGCCCCGCGCCGCAGCTCCGTTTTATCATGGCGCCCGTAAGCCTGCCCCGCGCGCACGGTGGCGGCGTTGCTGAGGCCCATGTGGATCATGAAGGTGACGGATGTGATTTGCAGCGCGATCCCATGTGCGGCCAGCGGCAGCGTGCCAAGCCAGCCCATCATGATCGACGATGCCGCGAACAGCCCCGTCTCCGCGAGGTTCGTCACCCCGATGGGCCAGCCGAGCCGGAACACATCGCGCAGCGCCTCTGCATCCATTCGCCACACCCGCGCGAACAGAGTATGCTCGGGCGTGACCCAAGCGACATAGACGCCCAGCGCGATCAGCGAGGCCGTCGTGGTGATAAGCGAGGCAATCGCAGCGCCACGTATACCCATCTCCGGAAACCCGCCATTGCCAAAGATCAGCAGGTAATTCACCCCGATGTTCAGCACCACAGCCGCCACAGTAACCCAAAGCACCACCTGCGTGCGCTCCAACGCCGCGAGATAGCTTTTCAGCACCATCACCAGAAGCGCGGGCAGAATGGCCCAGCCCACAATCCTCAGATACTCGCCCGCAAGGGCGGCTGTCTCGGGCGTCTGCCCCAGCATCAGGAATATCTCGGCGGACCAGTAAAAGATCGGCTGCACCGCGAAGCCAAACGCCACCGACGCCCAGCACCCCATGCGTGTGACACGCCGCACCCGGCTGTCATGCCCCCCCGCCACGGCGGAGGCGACCATCGGCATCACGGCCCATGCAAAGCCGGAGCCCATGATGAAAAGCATGTAAAAGACCGTGCTCGCCAACACCTCAGCCGCCAGCGCCTCGATACTATACCAGCCCAGCATGATCGTGTCAGTGACATGGATCGCCAATTGCGCCAGATGGCTCCCCACCAAGGGCAGGCCCAGCACGAGCAAGAGGCGCGCATCGCGGCGGAAGGCATGAAGGCGTGTCATTCCCTTGCCTAAGCCTGCGCGCAGGCGCTTGCAAGACCGGGCGCGCCTCTTGGTCAGCGGCGTTGGGGAGCACTCGTTGGGGTGTCAGCCACGACTTGACGGTGCGCTAGGCAGCCCCGCTATGTGTCGATGAGTTAGAGGGCGGCGCGGACCTTAGTGGGTCCAGACCTGCCGTCGGTTCGTGGCAAAATTATCGCCATACCCACCCGGCCTGATGTTCGCCTTGCGGGTCTTGGGCTCCTGCACGATCACGTCGATACCGTGCTCTTCAGCATATTCCAGCGCCGCTTCCTTGGTGGAAAAACTCAGACGCACCTGCGCTTGGGTATCCGCCGAGGAGGTCCAGCCCATCAAGGGGTCCACCTCACGCCGCTCCTGCGGCGCGTGCTCCAGAACCCATTTGCGGGTCTTTGCAGTGCCCGAGGACATGGCCGTGCGGGCGGGGCGGAAAATACGGGCTGGCATGGGGCGACCTCCAGAATGACGCTACATACCTGAGATATGCCCCCGCCCCCGCCCTGTCAATCGCACGCGGCCTGAGCGGATTATCGGTTTGTGAACCTCATGGAGCTAGAGCTTGTGGCGCAATGATTTGCGAGAGTTATAGTGGGCGTATGCGCTAAGAGTGAGGAAGTTGAAGGTGGCAATCAAGATCGAAATGCTGCGCTGTTTCGCATCCGTTGCAGAGCATGGCAGCCTGACCGGCGCTGCCGAGACACTCGGGCGCACGCCCTCGGCCATTTCCATGATGCTCAGCCAGTTCGAGGACCACATCGGCGCGCCGCTCTTTGAGAGTGCGCGCAAATCGCGGCTGACGCCCCTCGGCGCCATGATCCGCGCGGAAGCCTTGCGCGAATTGGCCCATTTCGACCGCACCACCCGCACCATCGAAGGATTCGCGCGTGCCGAAGGCGGCACCGTGCGCCTCGCCTGCACGCCCTCGGTGGCGCAGACGATCATGCCGCCTATTCTTCAGGCCTACCGCGCCGCCCGCCCCGGGGTCCGCATCGAGATGAGCGATACCGACAGCGCCACCGTGCAACGCGACCTCACGGAGGAGCGCGCCGATATCGGCATCGCCACCCTGCCACACCTGCCCGGGTTCGAGCGCCAATTGCTTTTCAGCGATCCCTACGGCGCCGTCTGCCCCATCGATCATCCCTTGTCGCGTAATTGGGCCAAGCTCACATGGGCCGATCTGGCCGGGTTGCCCTTCATCGCCAACGGTCTTTGCGCCGGCATTCCCGATCCGGGGTTTCAACCCATTCTGGCCGCCTCAAGCCTCTTCGTGCGCAACACCGCCTCGATCCTGTCGATGGTGCGCGCAGGGGCGGGCATAACGATCCTGCCACAACTGGCCGTCCTGCCCGATTTTCTGGACCTTGAGTTCCTGCCGCTGAGCAACACGCAGACCCGCCGCGAGGTCTGGATGCTCAGCCAACCATCCTCCGCCCTCTCGCCCGCAGCGCAGGCCTTGGCCGAGGCGATCCGCACCGCCGAAATCAGCGTTTCCAGCTAGGGTATGGTCTAATAATTCAGATTTTCTGAATAATATTTCACTAAAATGCGATTGCCCTGAAGCGTCAGCCATAGCACAACCAATGCTGAACCACCCCAGTCAGGAGCCACGCCATGTCGAGCCACCATCAGAACTATATCGCAGGCGAATGGGTCTCCGGCCCCGCAGAGATCGAGAACCGCAACCCTTCCGATCTGAGCGATCTCATCGGGCATTATGCCCAAGCCAGCAACGAGCAACTAGACAAAGCCCTCGCCGCCGCGCGCCAAGCACAGGCCGAATGGGCCGCCTACGGGCTGGAGCGCAAACAGGCCGTGCTTATGGCCATCGGCACCGAAATGATGGCGCGCGCAGAAGAGCTTGGCACACTTTTGAGCCGCGAAGAGGGCAAACCGCTGGCCGAGGGCCGTGGCGAGGTCTACCGCGCCGGGCAGTTCTTCACCTATTACGCGGCTGAGACCCTCCGCCAACTGGGCGAGACCGCCGACAGCGTCCGCGCTGGCGTGGAGATCGACGTGCGTCGCGAACCTGTGGGCGTGGTCGCCGTGATCAGCCCGTGGAACTTCCCCACCGCCACCGCCAGCTGGAAAATCGCGCCCGCGCTCGCCTATGGCAATGCCGTGCTGTGGAAACCGGCCAACCTCACGCCCGCCTCCGCCGTGGCCCTGACCGAGATCATCGCGCGTCAGGACATCCCCAAAGGCCTCTTCAACCTCGTCATGGGGGCAGGCCGCGACGTGGGTCAGCGCCTTGTGGAGAGCGCCGATGTCGATGCCATATCCTTCACCGGCTCTGTCCCCGTGGGCCGTGGCATCGCATCCGCCGCCGTGCAGAACTTCACCCGCATCCAGATGGAAATGGGCTCAAAGAACGCGCTTGTCGTGATGGAGGATGCCGATCTCGATCTGGCCGTAACCGTGGCCTTGGGCGGCGCGTTCGGCGGCACCGGGCAGAAATGCACGGCCTCCTCGCGCCTCATCGTGCACGACAAAATCCACGATGCCTTTGCCGAGCGTATGATCCAAGGCGCCGAGGCCATGATCGTCGGCCACGCCCTTACTGAGGGCACACAAATCGGCCCGGTCGTCAGCGAAACACAGCTCAGCGAGAACCTGTCATATGTCGAGCGCGGCCAATCCGAGGGGGCTGAGCTGGCCTGCGGCGGCGCGCGCGTGGAACGCGAGACCAAGGGCTATTACATGACGCCCGGCATTTTCCTCAACACAACCAATGACATGGCGATCAACCGCGAGGAGATGTTCGCCCCCCTCGCCGCGATCATCAAAGTGGGCAGCTATGAAGAGGCGCTTCACACGGTCAACGACACCAATTTCGGCCTTACCTCCGGGATCGTCACCCAGAGCCTCGCCTGCGCCACGCATTTCCGCCGCAACGCGCGCACCGGCGTGGTCACCGTGAACCTGCCCACCGCCGGAACAGACTATCACGTCCCCTTCGGCGGGCGCGGCGACAGTTCCTACGGCCCCCGCGAACAGGGCCAGACCGCGCGCGATTTCTACACAATCGTCAAAACCGCCTATATCTCAGCGGGCACGCCCGAATGACCTACCGCATCGACGGGTTGCAATACGCCAACTGGTCCGAGAAAATCTTCCGCCAGATGCGGCAGGGCGGGCTGGATGCGGTGCATGTCACCATCGCCTATCACGAGAATTTCCGCGAAACCGTGCTCAACATGGAGCAATGGAACCGCTGGTTCGAGCAGTATCCGGACCTCATCATGAAGGGCCGGTGGGCGGGCGATGTACGCGCAGCGCACGAGAGCGGCCGCACAGCCATTTTCTTCGGTTTCCAGAACCCCAGCCCCATCGAGGATGATATCGGCCTTGTCGAGATCCTGCACGATCTGGGCGCGCGCTTCATGCAACTGAGCTACAATAACCAATCACTCCTCGCCACCGGCTGTTACGAGGCCGAGGACCCCGGTATCACCCGCATGGGCCGCGAGGTCATTAAGGAGATGAACCGCGTGGGCCTCGTCATCGACATGTCCCACTCCGCCGACCGCTCCACGATCGAAGCCGCAGACCTGTCGCAGCGCCCGATCACGATCACCCATGCCAACCTGCATGACTGGCAGCCCGCTTTGCGCAACAAACGCGACGATGTGGTCCGCGCAGTCACACAAAACGGCGGCATGATGGGGTTCTCGCTTTACCCTCACCATCTCAAGGGCAAGACCGATTGCACCCTGCAAGGCTTCTGCGAAATGGTCGCCATGGCCGTCGAGCGTTTCGGTCCAGAGCATTTCGGCATCGGCTCGGACCTGTGTCAGGATCAGCCCGACAGCATCGTGGAATGGATGCGCACAGGCCGCTGGACCAAAGAGATCGACTATGGCGAAGGCTCCGCCACAGCCCCCGGCTTCCCGCCCCAACCCGCATGGTTTCGCGACAATCGCGATTTTGGGAACCTTGAGACGGGCCTGCGCGAGATCGGTTTCAACGCGGATGAGGTCGCCGGGCTCATTGGCGGCAATTGGATGCGATTTTTCGAGAATAATTTTGAACCAAGCCACCCTCTTTGACGGTATAATGCCCCATGGAACACCGCGATATCACCCCTGATCAGGCCCCACTGCGCCCCGCCACTGAGGTGATGCGCTTGGCCCGCATGGGCAGCTTTCATCAATCGCGCCTGTCGTTCATGCGCATCCTTCTGCGCCGCCTCAGCGCAGAGCGGTGGCGTTTCACCACGCCCCTGTTCGACATCAACGCACGCGGCGAAGGCACGGCGGTCTACACGGCCCACGGCCCGGGTCGTAGCTATTCCCTCGTGGCCTTCGCCCATGACCTGCCTGCGGATCAACGCTCGGACCGGGTCATCGCCACCGCATGGGACGCCACATTCGCCCTTTTTGACGGCATCCCTACCGAGGCCGATATCACCCGTCTGCGCGCCAACGTGCCATTGCAAGAGGCGGGTCGCGTCACCGAAACCGAACTGTCTCTCAGCCGCGCCAACCGCTCCGTGCGCCTCTGGGAACATGTGGTGAGCGCTCTGGCAAGGGGCGAACAGCCAGACGCCGCCATGATCACCGATGTGGGCTACCTGATGCGCACCACAGCCGTGTACGGCTCGGGCAAGTTCGGTGCCGCCGATCGTGCCGCCACCTGCACGCGCCCTGAATTTCAGGCACCGTTCCAGATCGAAATGCTCAACGTCTTTCTCATCCGCGCCTTCGTCATGGATCTCGTGGAGCATCTGGCGCGCCTGCGCGCACCCAAGGCCGCCGTGCCGCTGGAGCCCGCCCTGCGCCGCCGCTTCGGCATCGGCAATTCCACGGGGCTCGGGATGGCGCCCTACTTGCTCAACCATCCGGCCCTTCTGAACAACTGGATCGCCGCGCGCGAGACGGCTCTGGCCCGCGTCCGTGCGCTCCCTTCGGCAACACCCCAGGAGGCGGCAGGGTTCGCCACCCTCGTAAAACGCGCGCAGATCCACGCCGACGAGTGGCGTTCGGACCACCCCGCGCAAATCGCCAAACTGGCAGATCTGCGCGGGGACCTCGCAGCACTCATAGCGCGCCTCGCGGCACTCCCCCTCACCGGACCCACGCCTTGGAACGCCCTCTGGCTCTGGGCCGAAGGCGCGCTCAGCCTTGAGGGACAAGAGGCGCTCGCCTCGCTGATGATGGAGCCGCATGGCGCGCTGGTGGATGATCTGAGCGCTGGCATGGCCTGCGAAGAAGCCGTTTATTGGCGCATCGACGGTGCCATGACCTGCGACGAGCTGCGCACAGTGGTGGACGCTATTTACGACTGGGCGCTGGCGACCGACTGGACCGACCGCGCCACGCAGGCCCGCGTCTGGTATGTTTCGGAAGCCAAGCTGGAACCGCGCCTCGGCCCGCGCTGGGACGAGCCCTTGGCCCCATATGAGCAGCCCCTCTGCCCGGGCCGCGACGCCGCACTGATGCGCGCCGATCTGGAAGACGCGGACGGCACCGTGGCCGCCTTCCTCATGGCCCATCCCGAGCACCGCCATATCGTGCGCCGCGCACAGATCGCCGCAAAGCTGCCCTATGCCGAGATCCGCGACAACACGATTGCAGAAGACGTGCTGCCCATTGATATGCTGCGCGCCAAACTGAGCTTCTTCGGGGCCTGCCATTTTGACCCGCGCTCGGATCGCTGGGTGCGCATTACCATGTTCCAACACGCCCCCTTCCCGTCCGAGATCGCCGCAGGCGGTGCTGCGGATGACTGGACCTATCCCCCGCTCGGCTCCGCATGAGTTGGTCCCTTTCGGAGATCGAGAGCCTCAGCCGCAAGGCCGCACGCGGCGCAGGCATGAGTTGGGGCATGGCGGAAGAAGCGGGCAAATCCGTGACCTGGCTGGCGGCGGCAGGCCTGCCGGGCCCAGAGGCGCTCGCGGACCTTCTGGAGCGCCTCCACGACCAGGATCTTGACGAATTTGCACCCGTCATCCGCACGGATGCCTGGCGCGCACCGGGCGGGGCGCTCTGCCCGATCCGGGCGGGTGCCGCTCTAAGCGATTTGGGGTGCAGCGGCGAGACACGTCTCGAAGGCGTGATGCAACCGCTGCTGATCGTGCCCTTCGCGGTTCAGGCGGCAGAGGGGCCTCTTGTCCTGGAGTGGCCCGGCGCGAGGTTTGCATGCGGCGGCGCGCTACGCGGATCGGCCGAGGGCCTCTGCGTCCAAGCAGATGTGTTAATCGAGACCGGGACCGCAGCCGAGCAACCAATGTTGGACTGCGCCCTGCGCTATACGCCAAAGCCCGAGGCGATTACTGTGTTGGAGCGGTTCGCGCAACTCACCTACGCCCCAGAGACCGAGGCCAGCCGAACGAGCGGCGCAGGCGCAGGCCTGTCGGATCACGACTGATGGGGTGTTGGGGTTGGGACGATTTTTGAGTATTTGAGACTAAGAAGAAGCACAGAGCGCGATTACTTATGGTCCGCAAGCCGCGCCACATAACGGGCCAGAGTATCGATTTCGAGGTTCACCCGGTCGCCCAGCGCGGTACGGCCCCATGTGGTGACCTCCTTGGTGTGGGGGATGAAATTGATGCCGAACTCGGCCCCATTGACCTCGTTCACCGTCAGCGACGTTCCGTTGAGCGCGACGGAGCCTTTGGGCGCGATGAACCGCGCGAGCGTGTCCGGTGCGCGTAAGGTGACGCGAGTGCTATCGCCCTCATCGGCCATGCCCACCACTTCGGCCACACCGTCCACATGGCCCGAGACGATATGGCCGCCAAGCTCGTCACCCACCTTCAATGCGCGTTCAAGGTTCACGGTGCGGCCCTCGGCCCATGTGTCCAGGTTGCTTTTGGACACTGTCTCGGCACTGATCTGCACTTCGAACCAATCCGCACCCAGCCCAACAGCCGTCAGGCACACCCCGTCGCAGGCGATCGAGGCGCCCAGATCAATTGTGGACGTGTCATAGGCACAGCCGATGCGAGCCAGAAGATCACCTTGCTGCGTCAGCTTAAGGAGCTTGCCTTGATCGGTTATGATGCCTGTGAACATAGCGGTGCGCCCCCTTTGCGATTGCCCCGTTGAGGTAGCTGTCAGAGGGCGCCAAGACAAGGGTGCGCGCCTTTTGTGTCTTATTTTCGCCAAAGTCTTTGGTTACAAAACTGCAAGTATTTGAGAGTACGCCTGAGTAGATGAAAAGCCCTGCACCATCAGAACGGGTGTTCCTGTTCTTGCAAGGCCCGCATGGGCCGTTTTTTCACCGGCTTGGCCGGATGCTGTCGCGCGCGGGCGCGGATGTCTGGCGCGTGGGCTTCAACATGGGTGACCGTATGTTCTGGCCCGGACGGCATAATTTCATCGCCTACCGTGATGCACCAGAAGCTTGGGGCTCCGCGCTGGAGCAGATCCTCGACGAGAAATCCGTCACCGACATCGTGCTTTATGGCGATACTCGCCCGATCCATGCTACCGCCGTTGAGGCCGCCAAGACCCGCGGCCTGCGCATTCATGTGTTTGAGGAAGGCTATATGCGGCCCTACTGGGTCACCTATGAGCGCGGCGGGGCCAATGGGCACTCGCGCCTGATGGACCTGCAAGTGGAGACGATGCGCCGCGATCTGGAAAACTCGGACATGGACACGGCCCTGCCACCCGCCAGCTGGGGCGACATGCGCCAGCATATCTTCTACGGCGCACTCTATCACGGGTTTGTCCTGCTGATGAACCGTGGATACCGCGGCTTTCGCCCGCATCGCTCGATCACCGTGCGCAAAGAGTTTGCGCTTTACCTTCAGCGTCTTGTCCTGATGCCCGTGCAGGCCGTGGACCGGCGCATCGCCACGTGGCGCATCCGGCACGGGGGCTTTCCCTATCATCTGGCGCTTTTGCAATTGGAGCATGACAGCTCGTTCCAGATGCACTCCCCCTTCGCCAGCATGACCGAATTTCTGGAGACGGTGATCGACGGTTTTGCAAAGGGCGCACCGCAGCATCACCACCTTGTCGTCAAGGCGCACCCGCTGGAAGATGGCCGTGTGCCCGTCCGGCGCGAACTGAAACGACTGGCGCGTTCCGTCGCCCTGTTGACTATTGTCACCATGGTGGCTTCTTGCCGGGTACTCCCTCGTTTGGGCCCCACCAAGAAAGAGATCTATTCGGGCTCCGTGCAGCGCTCGGGAGATGCGTTCGTCGTGTCCGTGAATGATCGCGTGACCCGCGCCACTGCCGTGCAGCCCGCGCTTGGCTTCACCGAAGCATTCAAGAACGCAGGTCAGCTTGGATCCGACACGATCCGGCCTGGCGATACGCTGGGCCTCACCATCTGGGAAAACGTCGATGACGGGCTTTTGGCCGGGGAAGGCACAAACCAGACCATCCTCGAAGAAGTTCAGGTCGATGGCAGCGGGTTTATCTTCGTGCCTTACGCGGGCCGCATCCGCGCCGCGGGCAACACACCCGAGGGCATACGCCGCATCATCACCTCCAAACTTGATGAGCAGACCCCCGACCCACAAGTGCAGGTCCGCCGCCTCGCAGGCGATGGCTCGACCGTGTCCTTGGTCGGCTCTGTGGGCGCGCAAGGCGTCTACCCGATTGAGCGCCCCACGCGGACCCTGTCGACCATGCTGTCCAACGCGGGCGGCATCGTGATCCCGGCCGAAGTGGCGCAGATCACAGTGCTGCGCGGCGGTGAGCGCAGCAAGGTCTGGTTCCAGGACCTCTACAAACACCCCGAGTTTGATATCGCCCTGCGCGGCGGCGACAGGATCTTGGTCGAGGAAGACAGCCGCTCCTTCACTGCGCTCGGCGCAACCGGTGCATAAAGCCGCGTGACCTTCGACACCCAAACGCTGAGCGCGATTGAGGCGATTGCCACCGTTGGCGGACTGCAAACCGCCGCCGCCGATCCCACGGGCGTCTTCATCCTGCGCAACGAGCCTGCGGAGATCGCCAATCAGGTGCTTGGCCGCAATGATTTGATCGGTGATCAGCGGATGGTCTATGTGCTCGACCTCACACGTCCCAATGGCATGTTCATGGCGCGTGACTTCTCGGTGCGCGATCAGGATACGCTTTACGTAACCGAGGCCCCCTTCGCCCAATGGTCCAAGGTTATTGCGGCCATCACCGGCACGCTTGGTGTGGTTGGCATAGTCGATGGTGCAACGACGGCCCTCGGCGGCGGCTAATGCCGGGCTTGTTTGAAAAACCCGCCGGAGCCGAAGGGCCCCGGCGGGCTTTTTATTTCAACGCAGGTTTTTTGCGGCAAAAGCGCATCCGCCGGATCATGGAACTGGCCGGACACCCACTGCAATTGGGTCGCCCCAACGCGGATGATCTGATCGCCGTCTGGGGCCATAGCCCCTATGCCGCGCGCGGCGAGGCGGTGGCGGAACGCACCGGTGCCACCCTATTGCGCGTTGAGGATGCGATGCTTCGCTCCGTCCTGCCCGGCCGCAGCGGAGCGCCCCCTCTTGGCCTCATCATGGGCACGGTCATGCCTTTCGACGCCAGCCAACCGTCCGAGCTTGAGGCACTTCTGCGGGAACATCCGCTCGACGACACCGCCCTTCTGAACCGCGCGCGTGGTGCCATCGCCCGGCTCAGCGAGGGGCATCTGAGCAAATACAACGCCTATGACCCGGCCACCAAAGCGCCCGAGCCGGGTTACGTCCTCGTCATCGACCAGACCAACGGCGACGCTTCCGTGCGCCTCGGTGGGGCCGATGCGAATACATTCCGCGAAATGCTCTACTACGCGCAGGATGACCACCCCGGCGCGCCCATTGTGATCAAAACACACCCTGAAACTGCGGCAGGCCACCGCGCGGGCTATTTCGGACCCAAAGATGTCAGTGATCGTATAACCCTCTGCTCAGACCCAATAAGCCCATGGCACCTGCTCGCAGGCGCGCGCGCAGTCTACACAGTGTCGTCGCAAATGGGGTTCGAGGCGATCTTCGCAGGTCATAAACCGCAGGTCTTTGGCCAACCCTTCTACGCCGGATGGTCCCTCACGGACGATCGCCACCCCCTCACCCTCCCGCGGCGCGGCCGCACCCTCACCCGCGCACAGCTTTTTGCCGCCACGATGATCCTCTATCCAAAATGGTATGACCCATTCAACGACCGCCTATGCGAGATTGAAGACGCCATAAACGCCCTTGAGGCCGAAGTCCGCGCATGGCGCGAGGATCACAAGGGCTGGACCGCCCACGGCATGCGCCTGTGGAAACGGCGCCCGCTGAACCAATTCTTCGGCGCGCAAAAGCCGCTGAAGTTCCACCCTTCAAAGGCCCCAGCCCGCCCGGCAATGGTCTGGGCGAACCGCGCGGAGGAGGCCCCCGGAGCCGTCCGCATAGAGGACGGCTTCCTGCGCTCGCGCGGCCTCGGCGCAGAGCTGATCCCGCCCCTCTCGCTCGTCGCCGACCGGACCGGAATCTACTATGACCCCACAAGACCCAGCGATCTTGAGACGTGGATTACCCGCCGTGCCACCCTGCGCCCGGACCAGATCCAGCGGGCAGAGGCGCTCATCGCCGCCCTCATCCGGGCCGGTGTGACCAAATACAACCTCGGCGGCACCATTCCAGAGCCGCCCGAGGGTCACCGCATCCTCGTCCCGGGGCAGGTCGAGGATGACGCCTCCATCCGCACCGGTGCTGGCGACATCAACACCAACCTTGCGCTCTTGCAAGCCGCCCGCGCGGCCAACCCGCACGCGGTCGTGCTCTACAAACCCCACCCCGATGTCGAAGCTGGCCTGCGCCCCGGCGCGCTTCCCGAGACAGACGCAAAAACACTCGCCGACGCGGTGTTGACCGACACAGACACCGCAGCGCTCTTCCCGTATATCCAAGAGGTCTGGACCATGACCTCCCTGTTGGGGTTCGAGGCACTTTTGCGCGGCCTGCCCGTCACGACCACAGGCGCACCCTTCTACGCCGGATGGGGCCTCACGACCGACATTGGGCGCACGCCCGCGCGGCGCTCCGCCCGGCCAAGCCTCGCAGGCCTCGTCCACGCCGCGCTGATAGATTACCCGCGCTACTTCGATCCTGTCACCAAACGCCCCTGCCCGCCCGAAGTCGCCATCGCGCGCCTTGCAAACGGCACAAGCCCACGCGCAGGCACCGCCAACCGCGCCCTGTCAAAACTCCAAGGCCTGTTTGCGTCCTACGCCCACCTGTGGCGCTGACCCGAAGCTCTTCTTCTTAGTGAAATACTCAAATGGCGCCTGGCTCAGCTGCGTGCACGCCGCCAGATATGAAGCGCATCACCGCCAACGGGGCGCAGCTCTGTCAACTCGAAACGGGCCGCCTCGTCCAGCCGCGAAATCCCAAGCGCCCCAATCCCCGGCAACCCTTCGGCCCCAATGCTCAGCCCTGCTGTGAATCCTACAAGACGGTCCACCAGATCAGCCGACAAAAGCGACGCGGCGAGCGCCCCGCCCCCTTCGCAAAACACACGCGTCAGCCCCGCCTCACCCAAGGCTTGCAAGACTGAGCCCATATCCAACTGCCGCCCCATCAGAGCGCAGGGCAAAAGCCGCGCCCCAAGTCCTTGCCACGCCTCAATCAATGCCGGATCCGCATCCGCCCCATACGCCACCCAGACCGGCACCTCCCGCGCCGTGCGCGCAAGTTGCGACATGAGGGGCAGGTCAAGCCGCCGCGAGATGGCCACCCGCACAGGCTGACAGGCCACCCCCATGTCCCGCACTGTCAGCGTGGGATCATCCGCTCGCACCGTGCCCGCACCCACCATCACCGCATCATGGCGCGCTCTCATCGCATGCACCGCCCGCCGCGCCTCAGGCCCTGTGATCCATTGCGAGTGGCCCGAGGCCGTAGCGATCCTGCCGTCAAACGATGTGGCTAATTTCAATGTGACCTCAGGCCGCCCCGCCGTCACCCGGCTCAGAAACCCACCAAGATCCGCCCGCGCGCCATCCTCGCACAGCCCAGTCTCCACTGCGATCCCCGCCGCGCGCAGCATTTCGATCCCGCGCCCCGAAACTCTTGGGTCCGGATCGCCCACGGCCACGACAACACGCGCGAGGCCCGCCGTGATCAGTGCCTCAGCGCAAGGTGGCGTTTGCCCATGATGCGCACAGGGCTCCAAGGTGACATAGGCGGTGGCTCCGCGCGCCGCCGCACCCGCTTGCGTCAGCGCCACGGCCTCGGCGTGGGGTCGCCCGCCGGGTTGGGTCCGGCCCCGCCCGACAATACGTCCCGATTGTACGATGACACAGCCCACAGCCGGGTTCGGCCACACGCCGCCCAGCCCCCTGCGGCCCAGCCCGAGGGCCAGCCGCATGAAGCGGGCATCCGCACTCACGTCTCGGGTTTGTCGGCAGACGCCCCGTCCGGGCGCAGCTCGCTCACAAATTTGTCGAAATCATCTGCGGCCTGAAAGTTCTTGTAAACGCTTGCAAACCGCACATAGGCCACGGTGTCGATCCGCGCGAGGCTTTCCATCACGATCTCGCCCACAGTCTTCGACGGGATATCCGTCTCGCCCATGCTCTCCAATCGCCGCACGATGCCCGAGATCATTTGCTCCACCCGTTCCGGCTCAACCGGGCGTTTTTGCAAGGCGATCCGGATTGAGCGTTCCAGCTTATCGCGGTCAAAATCTTCGCGACGCCCGTTGGATTTCACCACGACCAAATCGCGCAGCTGCACCCGCTCATAGGTGGTGAACCGCCCGCCACAAGCCGGGCAAAAACGCCGTCGGCGGATCGAGACATGCTCTTCCGCCGGGCGAGAATCTTTTACCTGTGTTTCAATACTTCCGCAAAACGGGCAGCGCATAGGCCTGTCCCCTTCTCTGTCCTAGCCTCTGAGGATTGGGTCTAACGCCCAGTTATCCACAGGCACTATAGGCCAGCCGCAAGGTTTTGGGTAGATGCTATTTCAGCCCCCTAGATGCGGCGTGCGAGACACACTCAGCGAAGGTTTTTGACCATAAAACAGCGCTCACAGCACGAGGATTTCGAGCTTCCGCACACCGTTAAAGATGCGCGCGAACAAAGCCCGGACCGCCTCGTTACTGGTCCAAGAAGGACCGAAGCTTGCGTGAGCGGCTGGGGTGCTTGAGTTTGCGCAGGGCCTTCGCCTCGATCTGGCGGATACGCTCACGCGTCACGCTGAACTGCTGACCAACCTCTTCGAGCGTATGGTCCGTGTTCATCCCGATGCCAAAACGCATCCGCAAGACACGCTCCTCGCGCGGTGTCAGCGAACTGAGCACGCGCGTCGTGGTTTCCTTGAGGTTGTCTTGAATGGCGCTGTCCAGCGGCAGAACCGCGTTCTTGTCCTCTATGAAATCACCAAGCTGGCTGTCTTCCTCGTCGCCGATGGGCGTCTCCAGAGAAATTGGCTCCTTAGCGATCTTCATCACCTTACGGACCTTCTCAAGCGGCATTTGCAGCTTCTCGGCAAGCTCCTCCGGCGTCGGCTCGCGGCCGATCTCGTGCAACATCTGCCGGCCCGTCCGGACCAGCTTGTTGATCGTCTCGATCATATGGACCGGAATGCGGATTGTGCGCGCCTGATCCGCGATGCTGCGTGTGATCGCCTGCCGGATCCACCACGTCGCATAGGTCGAGAACTTGTAGCCGCGGCGATACTCGAACTTGTCCACGGCCTTCATCAGGCCGATATTGCCTTCCTGAATGAGATCAAGGAATTGCAGGCCGCGATTGGTATATTTCTTGGCGATGGAAATCACGAGCCGCAGGTTCGCCTCGACCATTTCCTTCTTCGCTGTGCGTGATTCGAGCTCGCCTTTTTGCACCTGTTGCACGATGCGGCGGAATTCTGAGATGTCGAGGCCCACATACTGCCCGACCTGCGCCATGTCGGCGCGCAATTCGGTTACCTTCTCGGGCGAGCGCGCCATGAACATCTGCCAGCCGCGACCGGATTTGGCGGCCATGTCCTCGGTCCAGTTGGGATCAAGCTCGCGTCCACGATAGGCGTCGATAAACTCGCGCCGGTTGATGCGCGCCTGATCTGCCAGCTTCACCATCGCGCTGTCGATCATCATGATACGCTGGTTGATGCCATAAAGCTGATCGATCAAAGCCTCGATCCGGTTGTTGTGAAGGTGCAGCGAGTTGACCAGCAACACAATCTCCGAGCGCAACGTCTGATACGTCTCCTCCGCCTTGGCGGAAAACGAGCCGTCCTCGTTCAGCGTGGCGGAGATGCGGCTGTCCTGCATTTCGCTCAGTTGCACGTAATCGTCAGCGATCCGGTCCAGCGTCTCAAGTACGGCGGGCTTCAGCGCGGCTTCCATCGCCGCGAGGCTCATATTGGCCTGATCGTCTTCGTCGTCATCATCGTCATCGGCAATCGGGTTGCCATCGGCATCAAGCTCGGGATTCGCTTCGGCCTTGGGGGCCGTGGCGGCGCCGGGGGCGGAGGTCACATTGGCCGCCTCGGCCACGGTCTCGCTCTCTTCGCCCAACTGGCCCGAAAATGTTGTCTCAAGGTCGATCACATCACGCAGCAAGATGTCCTCGCCCAACAATTCGTCGCGCCAGATCGTGATCGCCTGAAAGGTCAGCGGGCTCTCGCAGAGCCCCGCAATCATCGTGTTGCGCCCGGCCTCGATCCGCTTGGCAATCGCGATTTCGCCTTCGCGCGACAAAAGCTCGACAGAGCCCATTTCGCGCAGATACATCCGCACGGGATCATCGGTGCGGTCCAGCTTTTCGGCATTGCCCGAGCCAAAGACGATCTCGCCCCGCTTGCCCGTCTCGGCAAGGGCTGTGGAGCGTTGCTCTTCTTCCTCGACCTCGTCCGCTTCGATGATGTTGATGCCCATCTCGGACAGCATCGACATCACGTCTTCAATCTGCTCGGAGCTGACCTGATCGGGCGGCAGCGCCTCGTTCAACTGGTCATAGGTGATGAACCCTTTTTCTCGCGCCTCGCTGATCATTTTCTTGATCGCGGCCTGGCTCATATCGAGAGACAGCTCGGCGTCAGCGTTGTCCGGTTTCTGGTCGTCGTTATCTTTGGCGGCCATGAACATCTCCTGATGTAACGGGCGGTTGAATGATTCGCCCAAAACGAATCATCTGACAGACCAGGTGATTCGTCACCCGTTTACCCTGATTTTTTTACCACTTCCTCACCAAAACAGCCTAGCGGCGAGGTTTTGAAAAGGTGATCCTGTCCAGCAACGCGTCGAATTCTTCCCGTTCGCCGCGATTGATTCGGGCCCCGTTATCGGCCAGATCATATTCCGCAGTGTCTTTATGCTGGCTCCGGTCGGCGCGATTGCGCGCCTCAGCAGCCTGCCCCAAGCGCCAGGTCACCGCCTCATCCGGTGTGCCCGACAAATCCTCCGCCGCATCCACAATCTCGTCCCGCAAACCACGGCGGGCCGCAATCTTGGCCAACTCCTCCGCCACGGTCATCTGCGCAGGCTCCACGTCCCCCGGACGGCGCAAAGGTCGCATGAGTGCAACGTGGGGCAAGGCCATCAGCTTTTCAAGGGTCTCCGCCCCCATCGCGGCATCAATCGCCGCGCGCAAGGCATCCGGCCCTTCCCCGGCATGGGCCAGGATCAAATCACGCAAGCCTGCATGCACGGGATCAAAGCAATCCAGACGCTCCAGCGCGCTCTCAAATTCCGCGCAAACCGCAGGGGTGCAAACGAGGGCTGCGAGGATCACAGCCTCGCGCATGTGGGCCTGCGCGCGCCAATCGCCCGTGGCCAGAAGCGAAGATTTCGTGCTCGCACGGGGCGCGGCGGGAGGCTGATATTTACCGCCCGGCACCCAAGGGCGTTTGGCCCCGCCGTTGCGCCGGGGCGAGAACAGCTCCCAGCGCATCTCCTTGATGGCCTGGCCATAATGGCCCTTGATCGACGGGTCCTGAATACGGCCAATCGCCTCACGCAGGGTCTTGTCCAGCGCCGCCTTCCGCTCGGGGCTGTCAAAATCGCGCCCTTCGGTTTCGCGCTGCCACAGAAGCTGCACCATCGGCATCGCACCCTCTACGAGGGCTGCCACCGCCGCCGCGCCTTCGGCGCGCAGGATGTCATCCGGGTCTTGCCCCTCGGGCATCAGCGCAAAGCGCAAGGACTTGCCCGCCGCCAACAGGGGCAGCGCCAGATCCATTGATCGCCGCGCCGCCTGAACGCCCGCGCGGTCCCCGTCGAGCGCCATCACAGGCTCATCCGAGACACGCCAGAGCATCTGAAGCTGCGTCTCCGTCACCGCCGTGCCAAGAGGGGCCACCGCCGCCTCGAACCCGGCCTGGCTGAGGGCAATCACATCCATATACCCTTCGGCCACGATCAGGCGTTGACCCTTGCCTGCAGCCTCGCGCGCAGGTCCGTAATTGTAGAGCGTGGCGGATTTATCAAAAAGCTCCGTCTCGGGAGAGTTGAGATATTTCGCATTGTCATTGGGGTCCATCGCGCGGCCCCCGAAGGCGATGCAGCGCCCGCGCGGATCGCGGATCGGGAACATGATGCGGCCCCGGAAAACATCGTAGGGCTTGCCGCCCTTACTGCTGGGCTTGGCCAGACCGCCGCCCATAATGAGGTCCGGCTCCACGCCCTTGCCCGTCAGATGATCCCACAGCCCCTGCCACGTATCGGGCGCAAACCCGATGCCAAAGCGATCCTGCGTCGCCGCATCAAGCCCCCGCCGCTCCAGATAGGCACGCGCCTCGGCCCCTGCCCCGGTCTGAAGCTGAAGGCGGAAATGCTGCACCGCCTGCTCCATCACCTCGATCAGCTGGGTGCGCCGATCCGCCTTGGCCTGCGCCTGAGGGTCGCGCTCGGGGATCTGCATCCCTGCCTCACCGGCCAGAATGCGGATTGCCTCCATAAACTCCACATTCTCCGTCTCGCGGACAAAGCTGATTGCATCGCCCTTCGCATGACAGCCAAAACAATAGTAATAGCCCTTGCGATCATCGACGTGGAAACTGGCGCTTTTTTCGGTGTGGAACGGGCACGGGGCCCACATGTCACCCTTGCCCTGATTGGACTTGCGCGCGTCCCACAGCACCTTGCGCCCCACCACCTGGGCGATGGAGGTCCGTGTGCGCAATTCATCCAAGAAACCGGGGGGCAGACTCATGCCCCCAATATGGCGCAATGCGGGCCCTGCGCCAAGGGGCGGGCAGCGTCAGTTGATATTGGCGCCGCACGCCTCCTCAAAGGACACGGCCACCTCATCGGTCAACTGATCTTCGGGGAGGGTATAGACCCACTCCACCAACGAGGGCACAGCGGGGGCATAGCGCTCTTCCACCGCGTCATTGGCCAAGATATCCGCCTGCGTCGCCTCGGCCTCCGCGCCCAGCGCGCGCGCCGTCACGGCCATTTGGACGATCTCTGCGGTAGGCGCGCAATAATGTCCTGCGTCACTGGCATAGGCCTGTGTGGCGGGCAAAACGGACAGGGTAAAAACAGCGGCAATGGCAAAACGGGTCATCTCTGAGCTCACTTTTCTGGGGTTAACTTCGCCCAGCCTGCCCCAGCCCGGACCGCGCCGCAACCACAAGAGCGGCTTCCCCAAGGTCATGGGCAAGGGTCTGCGCAAGCGAGCGGAAAACCATGACGAGGTAGGATTGCGGACCGGTGCGCGTGATCGACGCCTGCATATGACCCAGCTCCGTCCGGGCGGAATACCCCTGCTTGAACGCGGCAGGCCTCAGATCAAGCGGCGTGAGCCGCGCCAGCACGTCCCGCGCGCCCACACCCTCAACGCGCACCGTGGCCCAGGCATCGCTCAGATCCACCATCGCCGCATGCTCACGCAGGGTTGCGTCCGGTGTGGGACCCATCAAAAGCGCCGTGCCCCGCCCAAAGAAAATCGCCCGTCCGCCGACCTTGCCTGTGCTGCGCCCCGGTGCGGGAAATCCAATGCCATGCGCGGTCTCCATTGCCTCGCTCAACGCCACCTCGCGGCCCCGATAGGGCGCCACGCTGGTCAGAGCGCCGGGCGTCTCTTCTGCGATCCGCACATCGCCCTGCACAATCGGCAACACCCCCGCACAGGGGCTTTTCTCAACCAGCTTGGTCACGCATCCGCCCTCCCTCCGGGTCAAATTGCACGGGGTCCGTCACTTCGCACAGCGTCTCGATCTTTCGCAGATGATCCACCAAGCGCACGACCTCACCATGACGGCTCTGCCCCGCCTCCAAAAAGCCAAGCGCGAGGACCTTGCCCACGCTTGGCGAATAACAGGTCGAGGTGACATAACCTTGGGAGTTTTCGCGCACCGCGTCCGCATCGCGCGCGAAAAGATGCGCGCCCGCCGGGATCTGCTTCACGGGGCCAACCGGCGTGAGGCCCACAAGCTGCGCGCGCCCCGGATCGGTGAGGCCCGGGCGCTCAGCCATCACCTTGCCGATGCAATCCTTCGCAGCACTCACCATGCCGCCCATGCCAATGTCTTCCGCCGTGACGCGCCCATGGATTTCCGCATGGGTGATGAACCCTTTCTCGATGCGCAAAACGTTGAGCGCCTCCATCCCGTAAGCCCCGCCGCCCAGATCCTCGGCCCGCGCCATGAGGTCCCGAAAAAGTGCGTCGCCAAACCGCGCAGGCACGGCCAGCTCATAGCCCCGCTCGCCCGAGAACGATATCCGGAAGAGCCGCCCTGAGACCTCGCCGATCTCTACATCCGCCCAGCCCATGAAGGGCAAATCCGGCAGCGTATCCAGCAGATCACCCAGAAGCGCCGCCGACTTCGGCCCTGCAATCGCAAACTGCGCCCATTGCTCCGTCACCGAGGCGATTCTGACATCATACCGGGGCCGCAAAACCTGAGCCACGAACTCCAGATGCCGCATCACCTCCCCCGCCGCGGCGGTCGTTGTGGTCAGGAGAAAATGCTCCGGTCCCAGCCGCGCACAGGTCCCGTCATCCATCACGAACCCGTCTTCGCGCAGCATCAGACCATAGCGCACGCGCCCCTCGCTCAAGCTACTCATCCGGTTGGTGTAGACGAAATCCAACAGGGCTGCGGCGTCTGGCCCCTGCACGTCGATCTTGCCCAGCGTGCTCACATCGGCCACGCCTACCGAGGCGCGCACCATCGCAACTTCCCGGTCACAGGATTGCCGCCACGTGGTCTCACCCTTTTGCGGAAAATAGCTGGGCCGATACCAAAGCCCCGCCTCGATCATCGGCGCGCCGCGCTCCACGCTCGCCGCATGGCTGGTGGTGAACCGCTCCGGCGCAAAGCCCTTGCCCGCGCCCCCCGCCCCCATCGCCGCAATCGGCACCGGCACAAACGGAGGCCGGAATGTGGTCGTACCCGTCTCGGGGATGCCACGCCCGGTGGCATCGGCCAGCACGGCCAACGCGCCCATGCTGGAGCTTTTGCCCTGATCCGGCGCCATCCCTTGGGTCGTGTAGCGCTTCATATGCTCGACAGAGCGGAAGTTTTCCTGCGCCGCCTGCTTCACATCCTTGACCGTCACATCGTTCTGAAAATCCAGCCAAGCCCGCCCCTTTCCAGGCACGGACCAGAGCGGCATAATGTCGTAAGGCGCATCCTCCGCCTCGGGCAATTCAACATCCGCCGCGCGCCGCCCCAACGCCTCCAAAGCAGCAGCAGCAGCCGCCAAACCAGCCTTAAGGCACGCATGGGTGGAGAAATCCCCCGCGCAGGCCCCGGCCACATCCATCCCCGGAATGGTCCCCGGCGCAGGCACAAACGCCGCCAGATCAGCATTCCACCGAGGCCGCCCGTTCATATGACAGGTCAGATGCACCGACGGTTTCCAGCCACCTGACATGGCCAGACAATCGGCGCGGATCTTGTCGCTGCCCGATGCACGGCTCACGCTGATGGCCTCCAACTCCTTGCGCCCCTCCGCGTCGCTCACATGCACCCCCGCCGCCAGCAGATCCGCCGCCGTTCGATGCGCCTCGTCCGTGTTGCCAAACACAGCCACGCTGCACCCCGGCGCCACGGCATAGCGGTTCACATACGTCCGCACCGCACTCGCCATCATGATGCCGGGTCGGTCATTGTTGCGAAACGCAATGGGCCGCTCGATCGCGCCCGCCGCCAGAATGCTGCGCTCCGCCACAATCCGCCAGAAACACGCACGCGGCGCACCACGCCTTTGCGCCACCTCGGGTGACAACCGCTCCAAAGCCCCGAACATGCCCTGATCATAGGCGCCCGTGACGGCAGTACGGGTCATGATCCGCACATTCTCCATCGCAGCCAGCTCTTCGGACACATCCTCCGCCCAATCGGACCCGGAGACGCCATCCACCGCCAACCGCTCGGACAAAAGCCGCCCGCCAAGGCGCACTCCCTCATCGCAGAGGATCACATCCGCACCGGACAAAGCCGCCCTCTTGGCCGCCATCAAGCCCGCAGGGCCCCCGCCGATCACCAGCACATCACACTGCGCAAAGGCCTTCTCATAACGCGCCGACACAGGCTCCCCGGACAACGCCCCAAGCCCCGCCGCCCGCCGGATCACAGGCTCATACACCCGCTCCCAGAAGGCGCGCGGCCACATGAATGTCTTGTAGTAGAACCCAGCCCCCAAAAAAGGCGCGGCCAGATCATTCAGCGCCAGCAGATCAAACCCAAGCGATGGCCAGCAATTCTGCGCCCGCGCCAATAGCCCCTCATGCAACTCTAATACCTGTCCGTCGTCAGGGTTTATGGAACCAATGGCGGCCTAAACTAAGAGAGAGT
>ERZ887849.924-NODE-924-length-29490-cov-8.370817_pt1 | contig 29490 bp, 26 predicted proteins | sample MGYA00521267_ERZ887849 | MGnify/ENA primary metagenome ERZ887849 (study PRJEB32303, sample SAMEA104408601) | aquatic metagenome | biome: Brackish water; feature: Pelagic; material: water | place: Baltic Sea | collected 2014-06-06T16:11:00 | depth 2,863 m ... | reverse complement strand
TTCAGCAACGTTTTTCTACCCAAGCATGCATGCAACGCACAAATCAGGAAATGGGCATGTGTATATTGGTGGACAAGTTCAAATACCAACTAATGGTGTTTATTCTGGAATGATTTACGGAAGTGATGATCAGATTACTTTTTGGACATACGAAAATGTCGCTAGAAGTATCCGAGATTTTGATTCTTATTCCGATTCAGTCGTTTTTGCTGTTGGTGAAAATGGATATATAATTGTCAATCAACCTTTGGCTGGTTTGTCTTTGGACGACAACTTGATAGACGACCTTTTGCTTGTGTTCCCGAATCCATCCAATGGTGAAATTCATATCACGAATAATCAATCTACTCTTGATGAAATTCAGTTATTTGATGCTCGCGGGTCCGAAATTTGTTACGCCACTAAAAGTCAAAAAACGAACAATGAATGGTCAATCAATAATCTGAAATCGGGTGTTTATTTATTAAAAATCCGATCAGATAACTACTGGTCTTCGAAAAAGGTTGTAATTTTCTAAACTCAACTTAATATACATGCAGCTTATTTCTTCTCGACTTGTTTTTAGATTTTTACATAAATCAGATTTGAAAGAGATGCATGACTTGAATTCAAATCCTGAAGTTGAAAAATACAATACTTTGGGAATTCCGGCAGATATTTCAATCACCAAAGCAATCTTGAAGGATAGAATCAATGACAATAAGATTAAAAACGCACGCATTCTTACCTTCGCTATTGAAGAAAAAGGCACCGATAAATTCATCGGAATGTTTGGCTTTTCATTCAAACATTCTCGATACAGCAGTGCGGAGATTTGGTACAAATTTCACCCGGATTATTGGAACAAAGGTATTGCTACTGAGGCTGTAAGTTGTGCTCTCGATTATTGTTTTGACGAGTTGAAATTACATCGAGTGGAAGCTGGTTGCGCCATAGATAATCTTGGTTCGATGCGCGTACTGGAGAAAGTAGGTATGAAACATGAAGGCACGCATCGAGAATCTTTGATCCTGGAAAGTGGTTGGTCGGATGGGCATACTTTTGGGATTCTCGAAACCGATAAAAGAAATTAAGCCATGAATTAATTCTTTTCGTCAATAAAGTAAATAGGAATTTACCCCAACGCCCCAAAGATCAACCAGCCATAAAAGGCAAAGCGCACAAAGCGGAATAATGCCCAAAGCAGGTAGTTTTTGAAATCGTATTTGATTAACCCACAAGCGAAAGAAACAATGGCATGAGGGAGTGGAAGCAAGGCGCCAATTACAACAAAAAAGCCGCCCCATTTTCTTAAATTTGTAATGTGTTTGGCAATTCGATTTTCCAAGCGATTTTGAATGGAAGGAATCTTTCCAACCAATTTCCCAAGCCAATAGGCCGCAGCGCCACCCAAATAGGAAAGCGAAGCCAAAATGAACAAATACAAAACTGGATTGGGCATTTTAGAACTCCAGGCAATGAACATCTCTGGCGGTAAAATTCCAACGATTGTCTCTGAAGCATAAAATATGCTTAATATGCTAAAAGGTGAATAATTGGCCACCAAACTGTCGAGGATGGCATGTGTGTCCAGAAAATAATAGTCCAAAATAAAAAATGCGATCAAAAGAATCGCCAAAATGATGCCCCCTTTGAACGCCGTTTGTTTTAAAAAAGCGCAGAAATTAGTTATCTTGTAATAGCGATTCAGTATGCTCCATTTACTCCTGCTTGTGCTCGACAAAATCTTTTTTGTTTCCATTTTTGGTTCGGTAAAAATACCGCTATTCTACCAACCAAAATAATCCTTGTTTCTTGTTTCTGTTAATAAAACGGAAAATCTATGAAACTTTTTTTGGTTATTTTTGGAAGAAACAGAATATCCCCAACTTGTATGCACAAATACTTACTCATTCTCCTATTCGTTTCTTGCGGAACGCACGCTCAAAAAGATTCGGCCTTTATTCGAAAGATATACGATGAAACACTCCTACGTGGAAAAGCCCACGAAGATTTGCGTTCACTTTGCAAAGACGTAGGAGCCAGAATTTCAGGTTCCGCAGCAGCAGAGATGGCGGTTTATTGGAGCGAAGCAAAGATGAAATCGTATGGTTTCGATAAAGTGTACTTACAGGAAATTCAAGTTCCCCATTGGGAAAGAGGAACAAAAGAAAACGCTTATTTCAAAGATGACAAAGGTATTTTGCACAAAGTAAAAGTGCTCGCACTTGGTGGTTCAATCGCTACGGAAGGGGCAATCGAGGCAGAAGTTGTCGAATTTACTTCTTTGGATGCTCTTAAAAAAGCAACAAGAAGCCAAGTTGAAGGCAAAATAGTATTTATAAATCAACTGATGGACGCTGCGCAAATTTCAACTTTCAGAGCATATGGCGCATGCTGGCCCGTTCGCGGCTTAGGTGCCATCGAAGGCAGCAATCTAGGAGCAAAAGCAGTTGTAATTCGTTCGCTCGCCATGCCTATCGATGATCATCCGCACACAGGTTCTATGTATTATGTCGATTCTGTTGCTAAAATTCCTGCTGCGGCGCTTTCTACCAAAGATTGTGAATTACTTTCCGCCCAGTTAAAAAAAGGAAAATGCAAATTCATTCTGGAAATGAATTGTCAGAATTTCCCGGATGAAACCTCTTACAACATTATTGCTGAAATGACTGGAACGAAGTTTCCCAATGAGATAATCACCTTCGGTGGGCATATCGATTCTTGGGATACTGGCGAAGGGGCGCACGATGATGGCGCAGGGGTAATTCATAACTTGGAAGCTTTACGGGTTCTGAAAACTTTGAATTACAAGCCGAATCATACGCTTCGTTTGGTCTTTTTTATGAATGAAGAGAATGGGAACATGGGCGGAAAAACCTATGCAACTTGGACCAAAGCAAAGGGCGAAAAACAAATTGCAGCTATTGAAAGTGATAGAGGTGGATTTTCTCCAAGAGGATTTGATGTGGACGGACAAGACAAACATCTCGATTTATTAAAAAGCTTTGCGCCCTTATTTGCTCCGTACTTTGTCAACCAATTTGAAAAAGGATATGGTGGCGTCGACATCGGACCGCTGAAAGATGAATTTGATGGAATACCACTTTTTGGCTTCGCAGTCGATTCGCAACGATATTTCGATTTTCATCACGCCGAAAGTGACGTATTCGAAAATGTAAACAAACGAGAATTGGAATTGGGCGCGGCTTCGATTGGGGCTTTGATTTATTTACTCGATCAGAAATTATAAAGTAGGCTTCGACTCCGCTCAGCCTGCGCATAAAAAACAAACTTAACGCCTACATAGCAGTGTCGAAGACAAGCGAAATTAAACACTCAAAAACATGATAATAACACAACCCATTCCAGAACATGCTCCACCCTGGTCGAAGAACTACTTCAAATACATTGAAGAGGAAGAAAGTTTACTACAATCCATGCAAGGACAGCGCGAGGTCTTTTTGACTTTTCTTAAAAGCATTCCGGCAGACAAATGGGACCATCGATACGAAGAAGGAAAATGGTCGATCAAAGGCGTGGTTTCGCATGTTATCGATACAGAATTGATTTTCCAATACCGCTCTCTTCGTGCTTCACGATATGATGCAACCAACATGGAAGGTTTCGATGAAAATGCGTACGATTTGGCGGCTAATTTGGACGAGCGTTCACCCGAACAAATTATCAATCAATTTGCGGCAACTCGAAACAGCAGTATCGCCTTATTTGAAGGAATGAATGAAAGTAACTTGGATTTCATCGGAATGGGAAATAATCAACCTTTTTCTGCCCGAAGCGGTGGTTGGCTGATGGTTGGACACGCTATTCATCATATGCATGTGATTGAAGAGAGATATCTGATTGGGACTGATTGAATGACTTTTACTGTTGAAGATAACTCTTGACTATCCAGATTGATAATTTATTATTAATCTGGATAGTCATTCGATTTGTGAACAAATTCCTTTATATATTCGTTTAACAGCATAGTATTGTAACGATTATTTCAATTATCTTTGCAATCATAAATAGGATTGTGATGTTTATCGCTTCCTGCTAAAAACCAAAAAAAAGCTTGCATGGCAGATATTTTTGAAAAAATCAAGAAAAACAGAGGTCCAATTGGACAGTACTCAAAAGGTGTTCACGGTTATTTTACCTTCCCAAAATTGGAAGGCGAATTGGGAAACAAAATGGTTTTCCGCGGCAAAGAATGTCTTGTATGGTCTTTGAATAACTACCTCGGTTTAGCAAATCATTCTGAAATTCGTAAAGCGGATAAGGAAGCAGCTGAACAATACGGATTGGCCTACCCAATGGGTGCGCGTATGATGACGGGACAGACGAGCGAACACGAGATTTTGGAAAACGAAATCGCTGAATTCATGGGTTTTCCAGATTCAATCTTGTTGAACTTTGGTTACCAAGGAATGGTTTCAGCTATCGACTGTTTGGTAGATAGAAATGATATCATCGTTTACGATAGCGAATCTCACGCTTGTATTTTGGATGGAATGCGTTTGCACAATGGTAAGCGTTTCGTGTTCAAACACAACGACATGGATAGCTTCGACAAACAAATGACGAATGCTACTCGTTTGGCAGAAACAACAGGAGGTGGAATCTTAGTGATTACCGAAGGAGTTTTCGGAATGGCAGGTGACCAAGGAAAGTTGAAAGAAATTGTTGATTTCCGTAAATCAGGTAAATATGATTTCCGTTTGTTCGTTGATGACGCGCACGGATTCGGAACACTTGGTAAAACAGGACAAGGTGCTGGAGAAGAGCAAGGTGTGCAAGGAGAAATCGATGTATTGTTCGGAACTTTTGCCAAAGCAATGGCTTCTGTAGGAGGTTTCCTTTGTGCTAACGAAGATATCGTTGAGTATTTCCGTTACAACATGCGTTCTCAAATGTATGCGAAGTCTTTACCGATGACCATTACCGTTGGAGCGCGTAAACGTCTTGAAATGCTTAGAACACGTCCTGAGATTAAAGCTCAATTGTGGACGATTGCTACTGCTTTGAAAAAAGGATTAGGCGAAGCAGGTTTCGATTTAGGCGAAGCGAATTCAGTTGTTACTCCAGTATTCATGAAAGGTGATTTGGCTGAAGCTACAAACTTGACCTACGATTTGCGTGAAAATCACAATATCTTCTGTTCAATTGTAATTTATCCAGTTGTACCGAAAGATGTGATCATGTTGCGTTTGATTCCAACTGCTGTTCATACCTTAGAAGATGTGAACTACACAGTAGAAACATTCAAGAAAATCAAAACAAAACTAGACGCCGGCGAATACAAATCAGACGAAATGGCGGCTGTTGAAGTAGACGACAAAAAGAATATGAAATAGAGATTTTTCTCCAACTATATTTTAAGCCAGGTTTCAATTGAAATCTGGCTTTTTTAATGCCTAAACATTTTTTTTGCGAATTTCCATACGGTGAATAAATTTGTTAATCGGCGTAAAAATGCGGAGAAACTTTCGATTGGCTAATGTAAAACTCCTAACTTCCCCACCATGACTCAAAACAAAAAACAAGAACTTCTCAGCAAATTCGTAGAAAAAGCCGACATGTTAGGTGCAGGTGCCGTATTGCTCGGCTTCTTTTTAAAATACTCGTCCAATCAGTTTGGTCAAATTTTACTTATCATTGGCTTTGGTTCGGTAGCAACAGCTTCGGTTTACAAGAGCTATATGGTGTATATAGAATTGGATGTAATGGAACGATTTGTTCTAAAAGGAGCAGTTATGACCGCAGCGATTGGCATGATAGCTTCGCTCTTCAGAATAATGCGTTGGCCGAATAACTTGAGCATGTATTACACCTTCTTTGGAGCAGTTGCTGTTATCCTAGTTGTGTCCTTATTCAAATCCAAAAACCCCATAAATTTCGTACCTTTCAACGAACTATTAAAAATAGCTGGAGTATTTTTGGTTTATTTTTTACTGTAACAAATTCAATATGAAAATATTCTTATTCTCTCTCGTTTTTATCAGTGGTTTCACCTTTGCTCAAGGGCCGCAAATCTCTGTGAAAACACAATTCGATACCTACAAAATAGAGCAACTTTCGGCGAAAATATTGAAGGGTGACGAACAGGTAATCGACTTGTATCCCATCATGAAATTGAATGACGAATACTTCGTTTCCTTCGTTGGGAAGAAAGTTTCGGGTGCTAGATTGGACAATCAAGAGGGCATTTTTTACGGGAAAGAAGTTGGTGATATTTTGAGCGTTCGTGTTCGTTTGGATAAGCTCAATTCCATTCAAAACATCGAAGGATTGGCCTTTTTGGAATTGGCAGGAAAAATTAAAAAATCGCTTGATAAAGTTTTGTGGGACACACGTGTCGACAGTGTGCACGCAGGTTATGGATTGCCCGAAGGTTATTCGGGAAAAGATGTTTTCATCGGCATCACCGATTGGGGATTTGATTATTCGTCGCCCATGTTTTACGATACTTCATTGACCTATACGCGAATTCATTCGGCTTGGGATCAGTTCAAATTGAGCGGACCAGCTCCAGTAGGATACAATTACGGAACGGTGTACAATACGCCAGCTCAATTTGTGGCGCAAGGTGCCGATACGGCTAATATTTATTCGTTCGCAACGCACGGATCCCATGTGGCGGGCATCGCAGGCGGAAGTGGAGCAGGATTGCAATACCGCGGAATGGCGTTTGAATCACAGTTTTTGTTTACGACTTTTTTGGTCGACGAAGCAGCCGTGCTCGATGCGTGGCAATGGATGAAAAGCATAGCCGATGCGGAAGGAAAACGATTGGTGATGAACATGAGTTGGGGCTTGTACCACTTTGGAACCAATGATGGAACTTCGCTCCTCAGTCAGGCTATTACTGCGATGTCGAATGACGGAGTTGTGTTTGCGACTTCGGCAGGAAACAATGGCGACGTGAATTTTCACCTAAAAAAAGACTTCAACAACGAATCTATTCGCAGTGCTGTGGCGTTTTACAATTACAATTCGAATCCGAACATGTGGGGACAAAGTTTGCACGCTTGGGGCGAGGTCGGACAAGATTTCGAAATGAAGATTGAATTGGTAAACTCTTCTAATCAATTGCTGATAGCGTGTCCGTACATTCCGGCTTCGTTCAATGGCTACATCGACACGTTTATGATTTCTGGAATCGATACAGTTTGGTACAATGTAACGGCGCAAACGGCGCATCCGCAAAACAACCGACCTACTATTCGTTTTCGGGTCAAAAAGACGAATACACAACTGAAAATAATTATGAATGCTAAGGCAGCAACAGGTCGTGTTCATTTTTGGAACGTGACTGAATTGGTAACCGATGTGGGCAACTGGGGCATGTCGTTTTTGACGGCTGGAGCTGGAACTGTTGGTGGCGATCATTTTTACGGAATTGGAGAACCAGCTGCTTCGGGATCATGTATTTCGGTGGCGGCGCACACGTCGAGTTATGTTTTGGCGAATGGTCAAACGTACGGCGGTGCAAGAGCGAATTTTTCTAGTATTGGTCCACGCTACGATGAGGTACTAAAACCAGATATTTCAGCACCTGGAGTTGGTGTTCGTTCGTCGATTAGTTCCTATACGGACAACAATTATAGTCCAACAACGACTGTCTTTTTCAATGGTAGAACCTATCCATTCGCTGCCTTTTCTGGAACGTCAATGTCGTCTCCAGCGGTGGCCGGAATTTGTGCTTTGCTTTTGGAAGCGAATCCGTATTTGTCGGCAGAGCAAGTGAAAGATATTATCATTCAAACCCGACGATTGGACAACAATACGGGCAACATCGGTCCGAACGGCGATACCGAATGGGGACATGGAAAAATCAATGCGTATGCGGCAATTCAATTGGCTTTGCAGACAGTTGGAATCGAAGAACCTAAAATCGAAACGAAGTGGCTGGTCTACCCGAATCCGGCAGCTGATTTAATACAAATTGAAGGAGTGGAAGGCATAGAAAATGTGCACGAAGTTTCGATAATTGATGCGCCAGGAAAAGTCTCTACTTTGGAAATGAATTCAGGTGGAATAACTATTTCAAATCTTTCGACTGGAAATTATATCGTTCGATTTATTTTGAATGGAAAAGTTCTGCAAAGCAAATTCGTTAAGTTTTAATTGATTTCATCGGTGTTGAAGGACATCGTAACCGCCAATCCTTGGGGACGAATATTTGATAGTACCATGTTGCCAAGCTTTAGATAATCAACATATTTGTGTCCTTTTTTCTTGACAAAAAAGAAAAATTGAGTATTTCGTTCGACTTCATTACTTTTGCATCCGAGTTATGCGAAATCTGATTATCCGTTTTATCGATACTTTCTATTTTATTTTTCGGTCGTTCATGCCGCTGAAAACATATCGCTATGCTGTTTGCGGTGGCAGTAACTTGATGTTGGATATTCTACTTTATTTCGTTTTTTACCATTTCGTCTTTGCGAAACAAGACCTGGATTTGAGTTTCTTGACCATCAGTTCGCATATTGCTTCTTTATTTGTGGTTTTCCCAATTACGTTTATCACGGGGTTTTTACTCAATCGTTTTATCACCTTTGACGATTCCAATTTACCATGGCGAACACAGTTTAGCCGCTATTTTATGGTGGCATTGGGTGCTATTATTCTGAGTTATATCCTCATGAAAATCTTTGTGGATGGATTTGGATTTTATCCCACCATTTCAAAAATAATTACAACGCTTATTTCTGTCGTCTACAGTTATATTTTGCAAAGCAAGTTTAGCTTTCGCGTGGTGGAGCAAGGGTAAGTTGTTAAATTCTTCAAAACCATTTCCTGCAATATTCTTACCTTTTTAAAAAGGGCAAAAATAAATAATGGTAGTGAGCACTATTTTTAGATGCTGTAAAGCAGAGCTAATTTGAATCCGTTCAATGTGAAATCCGTCTTTGGTTGTTTTGGAACAGCCAATACATCGCTAATCAACACAAAATATTTGATGAAAGATATCTCAACACCAACGGCTTTTTTGTTGTTCAGAATAAAAGAAAAGCCTTGTCCTAAACTTACACTCGCCATTGAAAATTTAACGTCTACATCGCGGTAAGCAAAATCAAATGCAATAGATCCATCAGAGAAATAACTCGTATCGGCCACTTGATATTGACTTTTACCCTTCATGCTGGTAAAATGTGCTTCTATTGGAAGGTAAAATGCGACGTTCTTTTTGTAGCCATCGTATTGATACAAATAGCGAAAACCGGCGCTCAAATAGTTTTTTGGGGAAGACGTAAATCCTAATTCTACTGAGCCTCCAATAAAATTTTGACGATTCAAATAAGTTCCCACTCCAATCTTTACGCCAGCTACAAGACTGCTAATCAGGTAACCACCGCTTAAATAATAATCGTCTACCACCAAATTTGGATTCATGCCCACATGTGCAGCACTAAATCCAACTTGAAATTCAAGTCCTGATTCTTTTCGTGGGCGCAATTCAAAATCTTTCTTTGCATCGTAGGCGACGTTTTCTTTGTATCGGTCGTATTCCTCGGCTTTAAAGGTGTATTTACTTCCATCGTTGTTCTTGAATATGATAGTTCCATTGTTCTCGTTGAACGAAAGGATTTCACCTTTGAAAACACGTCCGTCTTTCATGTAAATTACATCGTACACCAATTTCGTAGTATCGTCTTGAGCACTTAGATCAGAAACACAAATTAAACATAGGAGTGCGAAGAGAAATTTTTTCATAGGATTGAAGTTGGTATAGAAATTACTTTGCGAATTTGCGAATAATTGTCTGAAAGAGCAAACATTATACTGGAGATAAAACCATAATTCAACTTACCTTTGTCGCCGAAATGTCGTTCAAATTAATCTCTAGTCCCTTACAAAGTTTTACGGAATTCCGATTTCGAAATGCCTTGGATAATCATTTTGGTGGAATAGATACGTATTACGCTCCTTATATCCGATTGAATGGTAAAATGGAGATTAAAGCGAATTATGAACGCGACCTGTTTCCCGAAAACAATATCGTCCAAGAACTCGTTCCGCAAGTCATGACGAATGATCCAGATGAGTTTCTTTTCGTTGTAAAATACGTTCAAAGTTTAGGGTACAATGAACTCAATTGGAATTTGGGATGTCCATACCCTATGGTGACTAAGCGTTGTATGGGTTCGGGATTGATAAACGATCCGCAACGCATAGACGAAGTGCTCAAAAAAGCGCACGAAGAATCGGATATCGTCGTTTCCATGAAGATGCGAATGGGGTACGAAAACCCGACAGAGATTTTAGATACTTTTCCTATCTTAGACAAGTATCCGATTAAAAATATTGGCGTTCACGCCCGTATTGGGCAACAATTGTACAAAGGCGGAGTGGACCTCGAATCGTTTCAAAACTGTTTAGACAAAACGAAGCACACGATTTATTACAATGGCGATATTTGTTCGGTTGCAGATTTCAGACGAATGCAGGACCTTTTTCCTTCCATCGAAAATTGGATGATAGGCCGCGGATTGATTGCGGATCCATTTCTAGCGCAGATGATCAAAGCAGATACGGAAGTATTTCCTGATAATCGCTGGAAACTTTTCCGAAAGTTTCAATACGAATTATTTGACGGATATGCAGGAGCACTTTCTGGAAAAAGTCACGTATTAACTAAAATGACCTCGTTTTGGGAGTACTTTTCAGTAAGTTTTTCTGATTCGCATAAGGTGTTTAAGAAAATCAAAAAGGCAAAATCGATTGAAGCGTATCATGAAGCGGTGGAGGAAATCTTTAAGGATTTTGTTTGATTAATTGAACATGACACAATTATTGTATCAAAACATCAATCGAAAACAAACCTAAATAAGGCTTTTAATTCTTCAAAATTTCAATTCCTGCTTTTAGTCCATTTTCTATTTCCAATCGAACAAAATAAACTCCATTCACACCCTCGATTTCTAAGTCGAAAATTTAAACATCGTTGAAGGCTTTTTAGCTCACTAATTTCCCTTTCGCATCAAACCCTTTCGCGTTGATGTGTGAATAGTTAGTGCCCAAATCGATTTTCAGATTCCCCTGTGTTGGATTTGGATAGACTTTCAAGCCACCTCCAAAAATTTCTTAATGTTGAATTCTGAATAATTTCCGATTAAGCCTCCACATGCACCACCATCTTCGTCTCAAAAAAATCCGTCGGAAAGTGATCGTGTAAATTGTAGTAGGTCTTTCTTTGTTTCACGGGCGACATTTCTTCTTTCAAATCGCCGCCTTTTAGATAGAGAATCCCGTTTTTCAGTTCGTGTTGATTCTTCTTTTTGTTCTTATTTTTCACCCATTTCAAAAAGTCAGGCATCTTGGTTACCGCTCTGGAAACAATGAAATCGTAACTGATCAAGATGTTCTCGGCTCTGTCGTTTATCGTTTTGACATTTTCTAAACCTAAAGCTTCGGCCACCTCGTTCACCACTTTTATTTTCTTACCGATGGAGTCGACTAATGTGAATTTCGTTTCAGGAAAAAGTATTGCCAAAGGAATGCCCGGAAATCCACCGCCGGTTCCGACGTCCAAAACCATAGCACCCGGTTTGAAGGGTTGAACTTTCGCTATTCCTAGAGAATGCAAGACATGTCGCTCGTAAAAATACTCGGTATCTTTTCTAGAAATCACGTTGATTTGACTGTTCCACAATTGGTACAAATCGAACAAATCGGCGAATTGCTGTTTTTGGGTATCGGTGAGATCCGGAAAATGGGCGTAGATAAGAGAAACGTTCTCCTTCATGATTTATAAGGTATGTTTCTTGTCTTCCATCATGTTCGACAGAAAATCGCGTGCGCGGAACAATTGTGCTTTCACAGTTCCCAATGGTAGGTCCAATTCGTTGGCAATTTCTTCGTAGCTCAACTCTTGAAAATAACGTAATTCGATCAATTGACGGTAACGCGGCTTCAATTTACTGACTACCTCACGCATCGCATTCACCTTTTGCTTTTTCATCATGTGTTCCGATGGGTCAAGCGTATTGGATTCAGCGTCGATGTACATTATTGAACCGTCGGAAGTAGAAATTCCGGAGTCCATTGAGGTAACTTTGATTCTTTTCTTGCGGATGAAATCGATACAGTTGTTGGAAGCTATTTTGAACAACCAAGTCGAAAATGCGAAGTTGGGAGAGTATTGCCCGATGCGATTAAACGCTTTTCCAAAGGCTTCGATGGTTAAGTCGTCGGCGTCGTCAGGATTCTTCACCATTTTCAACATGGTATAATACACCGATTCGCGGTAACGTTCCAAAAGCATTGAATACGCATGTTGGTCCCCTTTTTGTGCTTTGGCTACCAACACCAAATCCTCTGTCGCTTTCTTTGAAAAATTTCCCTTTACTTCCATCATCCTTTTCTATTTCTTTCCGTACGGTAAAATAGATAGGGCAAAAGCATAAAATATCCAATTTCCATAAAGGGAAGAAAAGGAACGAACTTTTTCTCGTGTAACTTTTTGAATATCATACTTTGAACTATCCATTTCAGAACAAAAACGAAGGCGAATGCACCAACACACCACCAACGATATTGCCCGTTGAAACTCAAAGTAACGAAAGAAACGAGCAGTAATAACAGGCTCATAGGATAGATTCCTAACATCCATTTTTTGAAAACCTTGTAATGCTTGCTCGCGGAGTAATGTCTTTGTTTTTGACTAATCCAATCTTCCCATGTCTCTTTTGCCTCTGAATAACAAAAAGTTTCTGGGTCAATGGAGACGGAATAGTTCTTCTTTTTGGCCGCACTTTGGATGAATAAATCATCGTCGCCTGAAAGAACGGCGTAGTGCGATTTGAAACCACCTACGCGATTATACACTGTTTTGGTATAGCCCATATTTCGTCCAACACCCATGTATGGATTGCCGCGAAGTGCCGAGCCTAAATAATTCATTGCTATCCAAGTCGTATCAAAACGAATGATGGAATTCAAAATTCCTTTGGTCTTTATATAAGGACCGTAACCAATTACGATTTCACTTTTTTGGGTGAAGGCGCCCGCCATGTTTTTCAACCATTGATTGGAAATAGGCAAGCAATCGGCATCGGTAAACATCAAATGTTCGTACTTCGCTCCTTTGATTCCAACTGACAAAGGCAATTTTTTTCCAACCTTTTGGTGGTGGTTTCTTTCCAATTCGATCACTTTTAAATTTGGAAAATGTTGTTTGTACGCGTGCAATACGTATTTCGAATCGTCGATGGACTGATGGTTAATGACGACTACTTCAAAATTGGGATAATCTTGTGTCAGAATCGTTTCCAAGTTTTTGGTCAAATTCGATGCTTCGTTTCTCGCCGCGATAATAATGGAAACATGGGGCAAGGATACCAAATCCTCACTTTTGTTTTTTTTCAATAAAGACCCATGGATCCAAATCGTAAAATACAGTTGAATCAGCAGGGAAACACCGAACAAAGTCAATAAAATTATCGTGAACCAAAAAAGTTGTTCTTGGGAAAAATACATCGATTGCAATCCTTTCGGCAAAGATGGGGGTTGTCCGCAAATATAAATATCTTTGCAGCGTTTATTTTTCAACATTTTATGCACTTCGAGTTAGAACATACGGATTCCAAAAGCAAAGCACGCGCTGGTATTTTACATACGGATCATGGCAAGATCGAAACACCTATTTTTATGCCCGTTGGTACAGCTGGAACGGTAAAGGGAGTGCATCAACAAGAGTTGAAAGATGAGGTAAACGCCCAAATTATACTTGGAAATACGTACCATTTGTATATGCGTCCAGGAATGGAAATCATGGAAGCAGCGGGCGGATTGCATCAATTTATCAACTGGGACAAACCGATTTTGACCGATAGTGGGGGATATCAAGTATATTCTTTGTCTGGTTCGAATAAAATTACAGAAGATGGCGTTCGTTTTCAATCGCATATCAATGGAAGTTTTCATTTGTTTACGCCTGAGAAATCGATAGAAATTCAGCGTCAGATTGGTGCTGATATCATAATGGCATTTGACGAGTGTACGCCGTATCCTTGCGAATACGATTACGCAAAAAACTCAATGCACATGACTCACCGTTGGTTGAAGCGCTGTGTAGATTACATGGAGCAATCTCAACCGCTTTACGGTCACAACCAAGTATTATTGCCCATCGTTCAAGGAAGTGTTTACAATGATTTACGTGTTGAATCGGCTGAAGAAATTGCGAAACATAACGCTTTTGGAAACGCAATTGGGGGACTTTCGGTAGGTGAACCAGAAGAAGAAATTTACGCAATGACGGATTTGGTGTGCAGCATTTTGCCAAAAGACAAGCCGCGTTATTTGATGGGAGTTGGAACACCAGCAAACATACTAGAATGCATCGCCCTCGGGGTAGATATGTTCGATTGCGTTATGCCGAGCCGAAATGCGAGACATGGGATGTTGTTTACTTCCGAAGGAATCATCAATATAAAAAACAAGAAATGGGAATTGGATTTTAGTCCGATCGATCCGAATGGAATGGCGGGAACAGACCAATCTCATTCGAAAGCCTATTTGCGTCACTTGATTGTTTCGAAAGAAAGTTTGGGGCAACAAATCGCAACAATACACAATTTAGCATTCTATTTGTGGTTAGTAAATACGGCACGTGAGAAAATCAAAACTGATGAATTCGCGAGTTGGAAAGACCAAATGTTACCAAAATTGAGACGAAGATTATAATGCTCAGCATACTCGACAAATATATCATCCGGAAGTTTCTTTCCACCTATTTCTTTATGCTGGCGATCATTATGTTGCTGGCGATGGTGTTTGATATTGCCGAGCGGATGAGTGAGTTTATCCAGAATCAAGCAACGATTGGTGCCATTTTTACCGAGTATTATTTGAATTTCTTGGTCTATTACGGAAACACGTATTCGTCCATGATTGTCTTTATCGCCGTGATTTGGTTTACGGCAAAAATGGCGCAGGAAACAGAGATAATTCCGATATTAAATAGTGGTCGTCCTTTCAATCGGTTCTTGCGTCCTTATATGATAGCAGCGACTCTGATTATGTTGATTTCCCTGATTATGAATCACTTTATATTGCCACGATCAAATAAGGTTCGTCTCGATTTTGAAGAACGATATTACAGAAATGCCCACCATGTTGAAGATTATCATGCGGAATATCCAGGAAATCGGGTAGTGTATTATTCCTCTTACAACGGTTCAGATAATTTAATTAATGATTTTGTGGTTGAAAAATGGAACAACAACAAACGGATTGTGTACTTTTTAAAAGCGCGTACGGCACAAAATGTTCCTGGAACCAACAAGTGGATTCTCAACGATTATTACGAAAAACACTTCACCAAAGACGGCGATGAAATAATTGAAGGTCGACGAAAAGAAGTGCAGTACGATTTTACCCTCGAAGACATGGCAGCCCGAGATAATGTGGTAGAATCATTGACCTATGGTGAATTAAAGAAATATATTAAACGCGAGCGAAGCAAAGGATCCAAGAACATTCCAACTTTCGAGATAGAGCTTTATCAGCGAACAGCCTTGCCTTTTGCGACTTATGTTTTAACTATAATCGGTGTGGCAGTGGCCAGTCGTAAAAAACGGGGTGGAATTGGTGTCAACATCGCCATCGGGTTGGGAATTACCTTCGTCTATATTTTCGCAATGAAAGTGATGGCAGTCGCTGCTGTGAATGTAGGTTTGCCCTCTGTAATTGCTGTTTGGGTGCCCAATGTCATGTTCGCCGGAATCGCCTTTATTCTTTATCGAAATGCAGTGCGGTAATTTAGAACAGAGAACAGAGATATTATCTATCATCTCTCTTCTTTCTATACTCACAACTCTGTAATCACTTCTCTGTTCTTTGTTCTCTTTGCGACTTAAGAGTCTTGGGACAAATAGTCAACATTGAAAGTAGTCGAATCCAAAACGACAGTTTAGGTTGGAGCGGAACAATTTCGGGTATGTTTTCGGCGCAGAAGAAAAGGACTTATTGTTGAGTGCGATTTTTCGCCCTAAGGTGCAATACAAAACCAAAAAATAAAACGTTTTTCTTGTGGGCGATTACAATTTTCCGTAAAAACCGAACTCAATTTCTTCTACGACGAAAAAGCACAACCTGATGTTCCCAAAACGATTTACGCGACTGCGATGGGATTTGGGTATACGTTTAAGTAGGTTGGATCGACTTTTAGGCTCTTGGACCGCTTCGCTGAAAGACGTTGGACTGTTCGCAAGCTCAAAGAAAGAATAAAAGACTAATTTTCGATAAATTTAGTCTTGAGTCCTTGAGCGAAGTGGTCCTGCCGTCCTGCGTTCAAGAGCAAAAAGGTCCAAAAAAACTACTTCACAAAACTCAGCTTAGAGCGCTCCACCTTCATTCGCATAAATCCAAATAACACTGCTATATTATCACCATCTACGGTTTCTACTGTTCCGGTTTGACGAGTTGCGATTAACTTCACCATGGAACCAACGACGATTTTATGTCGCTCGTGATTGTCTTTTTCTGGAGCAATTTTCTTCGGTTTTGCCTTTTTCGCTTGGGCGACTTTCTTTTTTTGGGTTTCGACTTCTTTGCTTTTTTCTACGGCGAGATATTTCCCGATTTCGTTCATCAATTCTTGGTTGACGTTCTTTTTTCGGGAATTGGATTTGTATTGCGCTAGAAAACCAAGCATCTTTTTACCAGCGTTCAAGTATTTGTTATTCTTTTCGATATTGTCTTGCTGGGAACGCAGTTTTTGATCGAACAACCCTTTTTTCTGTTCGTATTTCAAACGCGCTTCTTCGGCTAATTCTTGGGCAGAAATATGTTCTTTGTTGAGTCGTTCGAGATGCGTTTTTTCTTTTTGTAATTCGCTCAGCAATCGATCCATCCGAATTTTCTTTTCGTCTGTTTTCAGTTTTGCCTCTTCGATTATCTCTTGCGGAATTCCATTGATCTGAGCCACTTCGAAAGTAAAACTACTGCCGGGCTGACCGATCGAGAATTTATACAAAGGCGCCAAAGTCTCCATGTCGAAAAGCATGCAACCGTTTATGGCGTTTCTCAATTGGTCGGCTTTCAATTTGATATTGGCGTAGTGCGTAGTGATGACTCCAAATGCTTTTTTATTGTACAATTCTTCGAAGAAAACTTCTGCCAAAGCACCACCTAAGTCTGGATCAGAACCCGTTCCAAATTCATCGAGTAATAATAAGGTACGTTTGTTCGTAATGTTCAAAAAGTAATTCATCCTTTTCAAGCGATACGAATAGGTGCTCAATTCATTTTCAATCGACTGATTGTCGCCAATGTCGGTGAGAATTTTTTTGTAGAAAAACATTTTGCTGTTTGGGTCTACAGGAACCATCAATCCAGATTGCAGCATCACCTGAAGCAAACCGACCGTTTTCAGTGTTATCGATTTTCCACCTGCATTTGGACCCGAAATCACCAACATTCGACTGAATTTGTCCATTTTCAGTTGTTGCGGAAAGGTCTTTTTGCCGTGATTGGTATTCGTTTTTCGCAAAATGGGGTGATAGGCATCGATTAATTCCATTTCAAAATCAGAATTGATATTCGGCATTACACAATCCAAATCCATTGCCAGTTTTGTTTTGGCGTGAATAAAATCCAAACGGGTCAATAAATCTTGGTAAGCTTGAATCAATTCTTTGTGTTCGGCAATTTCCCTGGTCAAAGCTTTTAGAATGACGAGAATTTCTTTTCGTTCTTCGTCGAGTTGAATGTCATATTCGCGATTGAGTTCCAGATTGACTTGCGGTTCTATAAAGGTCATCGAACCCGATTTACTCGAACCCATCACGTTTCCTTCAATGCTTCGTTTATGTGTCGACGATACAGTTAACACTCTTCGGTCGTTGATATACGCTTCCTTTGTATCACCGAGAATATTCTCTTTTAACAATTTCCGAACCTCTTTGTCAAAATTTCGGTTGATTTTAGTTTTTAGCGATTTCAAACCCGACCGAATGCGCATCAAGTTTTGTGAAGCGTCATCTTTTATTTCACCTTTTCGGTCAAAAACTTTATCGATGGCTTCGATGATTTCTTCTGTATAATGCACGGAATGTAAAAGTCCAGCAAGTTCAGGAAATTCCATTTCTCGCTTATCGAAAAAATGTATCAATCGATTAACTATATAGGACGCATCGGAAATGCGAACAAAACCTTCTTGCGGTAAAACGGCATTTTTAATGGGTAGTAGTTTCAATTCGACATGCAATTCTTCAAATTGAAGTGCAGGAAAAGTTTCGCCTTGTTCCTTGATGGACAGCCATTCCGCAACGCGATGTAGAGCCGGTAAAATCAAAGATTCATCCGACATCGGTTCCAATTCCAAAAGCAATTTTTGAGCAGTCGGACCGTTGGCATATGCCTCCAACCATTCTCTGAGAGCGGGAAATTCTAAATCTTTAAGTGTTTGCTCGTCGGCTGTTTGCATTTTGCTCTATTGCGAACAAAGGTAACAAGGTAGAAGCAACTAAGTTTTGATTCGGTGAAATTATTCTTTTTTCACATCTTCCGCGGGTGGCGAATTATCTTCAATTACCTCCAATTACCTCCAATTGCACTTTTGCCAAGCCATCTCTCACGAAATTCAGTTGTTCAGCACCCGCGCGCGAAACATCAATTATTCGCTTTTTGGAAGGAAGTCGATCGTTGATTTTAAGAATAACAGTTGAATCATTTTTCAAATTCGTGACTTTCACCATTGTTCCCATTGGAAGAGTAGTGTGGGCGCCGGTCATTTTGTTTTTGTCGTATACTTCACCAGAATAGGTTTTCTTGCCGTGAAATTTATTGTGGTAATAAGAGGCTGTTCCTGTTTCCTTAAATCCTTGGGCGAAAAACAAAGCCATTCCAAACACCAAAGCAACTATCGATATTGAATTTTTTTTCATCATACTTATTTAAACGATTTGATTTGGATATCGTTACATTCAAATTCCGGACCGATTTTGGACGGAGGATCACTTCGCTCTCAGACGGAGGATTCAAGACGTAAGGCCCCGCTTCGTTTAAAGACTCAAGACTGTGAGAAATTAGTCCTTTAGTTTGTAAGTGAGCTTGCTAACAGTCCTTCCTTCCTTCCAAAAGCGAAGCGTCAATTCCAAACGAATAACTATTTTTACTCCTCAAATTTCAAATAGAAAATGACCCAACTCGAATACATAAAAAACCAACTTTCCGTTCAAGATAAATCTCTTATAAATACCTTGAAGTTGCTCGGTGAAAAAGCAACTGTTCCTTTTATAGCGAGGTATCGTAAAGAAATGACCAGTGGATTGGATGAGGTCGAAATTGGTGATATCCGAGACTTGGCGAAACAGTATGATGATCTTTTGTCGCGTCAAAAAACGATTTTGAATGCGATTGAGGAACAAGGAAAACTCGATGATCAGTTGAAACAGAAAATTGAGACCTGTTTTGATGTTCAGAAATTGGAGGATTTGTATTTGCCCTATAAGCAGAAACGTCAGACGAAAGGGGATAAAGCGGTCAAAGCTGGATTGGAACCTTTGGCGAAAATGATTATGTCGGAACGAGGTGGAGATCCTTACCAAATGGCCGAACGATTTGTTCGCGGTGAAATTATTGATGAAGACATGGCTTTGGCCGGTGCTCGTCATATTATTGCTGAGTGGATAAATGAAAATGCAAGTTTGCGCGATCGATTACGCGATTTTTACCGTCGAAAAGGGCAATTGCAAAGTAAATTGGTCAAGGGAAAATCGGAGGAAGCACAGACCTATAAAGATTATTTCGACTTTTCTGAACCGCTTTACCGTTGTGCGTCACATCGTTTTTTGGCGATTTCTCGTGCCGATAAAGAAGGTATGTTGAAGATGAAGATTGCTGTTTCTTCGGACGATGTTATCCAAACTATTGAACGATTTTTTGTGAAAGGTCAAGATGAAAGCGCCGATCAGGTTGCGCTTGCTTGTAAAGAATCTTTTCAGCGGATGTTGAGTTCGTCGATTGAGAACGAAGTATTAAACGAAGCGAAAGAAAAAGCAGACAAGGAAGCTTTGAAAATATTTGCAGGAAATTTACGACAATTGTTGCTCGCTCCACCTTTGGGGTCGAAACGTATTTTGGCCATCGATCCAGGATTTAGAACGGGTTGTAAAGTTGTTGTTGTCGACGAATACGGAAAATTATTGACCAATACTACGATATTTCCAAATCCTCCTCAGAAAGAATCGGGGCCGGCACAGAGCAAAATCGCGCAATTGGTTCAGGCTTATAAAGTCGAAGCGATTGCCATTGGTGATGGAACGGCTGGACGTGAAACGGAAAGCTTGATCAAACGGATTCGCTTCGATAGAGATTTGGATGTATTTGTCGTTCGCGAAGATGGCGCATCGATTTATTCGGCCAGTTCTATTGCTCGAAAAGAATTTCCCGATTATGATGTTACCGTTCGCGGCGCCGTTTCTATCGGTCGACGATTGATGGACCCCTTGGCTGAATTGGTGAAAATCGACCCAAAATCGCTGGGTGTAGGTTCGTATCAGCATGAGGTAAATCAAACGTTGCTTAAAACGGCTTTGGATGATGTGGTTATTTCTTGTGTAAATTCCGTTGGGGTGGATGTCAATACGGCTTCCCCTTATTTATTGGCATATGTTTCTGGCTTAGGTCTTGGATTGGCAGAAAACGTGGTCAAACATCGATCAGAAAATGGTCCGTTTACTTCCCGAATAAGCTTGAAAGAAGTGGCTCGAATGGGCGAAAAAGCTTACGAACAAGCAGTAGGATTTCTTCGTGTTCGAAAAGGAGAGCACCCCTTGGACAATAGTTCAGTGCATCCAGAATCGTACAAATCGGTGGAGAAAATCGCCAAACAAATGAATGTGGAATTGAGTGAATTAATCGGAAATGAGAAAATGCTCAATTCCTTAAAAAAGGCAGACTTTCCAGAAATTGATGGATTTACCTTTGATGATATTGTTTCAGAACTGAAGAAACCAGGTCGCGATCCAAGAAAACAAGCCAAAGTATTAGAATTTGACAACCGCATTTCGAAAATCGAGGATTTGGTGGAAGGGATGTTATTGCCCGGAATCGTAACCAATGTAACGGCTTTCGGCGCTTTTGTCAATATTGGAATCAAAGAAAATGGATTGATCCATAAATCGCAATTGGCCGATAATTATGTGGATGATCCGTCGACCGTTGTTTCGCTGTATGAACATGTGGAGGTCAAAGTTCTAGAGATTGATGTGGCGAGGAAGAGAGTCGGTCTTAAGAAAGTTTAATTGACTATTGACTATTGACCAATGACGTTGATAATTTCGCGAGAATTTGTCAAAGTCAACGTCAAAAGTCAATGTCATTACGGAAGTAATTCTCAAGGAATATTTCTAACTTTACAGGATGTCAAAATCATTATTTTTTTTATCTTTTGTCCTATCAACTGGCTTGGTTTTTTCTCAAAAGAATTCAGCGCCAAAATTGGTCGTTGGAGTGGTTGTCGATCAGATGATGGTCGACTATTTATACCGCTACGAATCTCGTTTTTCCAAAGGTGGATTTCTAAAATTGATGAACAAGGGAACGAATTGCAGGAATACACAATATAATTATGTACCGACATACACGGGTCCTGGACATGCTTCGATTTATACCGGTTCAACGCCGAGCGAAAGTGGTATTATCAGTAATTCGTGGTACGACAGAGAAGCGGGTGCATCTGTGAATTGTGTGACGGATTCCAATTACTTTTCCGTTGGGACAGAATCTAGTTCTGGGATACGTTCGCCGCATTATTTGAAATGTATGACGATAACAGATCAGTTAAAGGCAACGTATACCAATTCCAAAGTGATTTCAATTTCGATAAAGGATCGCGGTGCTATTCTTCCAGGAGGACACATGAGCGACGGTTCGTATTGGTACGACTATGTGACGGGTCGGATGATCACCAGCGAGTTTTTCATGAATGAATTGCCGCAGTATGTGAAAAATTTTAATCAATTGGGGAAACCGGCCGTTGCCATGAAAACAACGTGGAACACCCTGTATCCGATTGAAACCTATACGGCTAGCGGACCCGATGATTCTCCATACGAAATGATTTTTAGAAGTAAAAAGACACCTACTTTTCCTTATAATTTTGCGCAGATTACTGATTCTGTGGGACCTTATAGTTATTTTACCTCAACGCCAATGGCGAATACTTTTCTCACGGATTTCGCACTTTCTTGCATGAAAAATGAAAATTTAGGCAGACCCGATCATACAGATTTTTTAGCCATAAGTTATTCCACACCTGACATAGCAGGACATGCATTTGGACCATATGCTGTTGAAATGGAGGATATGTATTTGCGACTGGATTTGGAGATTGAACGATTGATGAAAGCACTAAAGAAACAAGTCGGCAACGATTTTGTGATTTTCTTGACGGCGGATCATGCAGTTGTTCCCGTTCCACAATGGTTGATTGACAACAAACTGCCGGGTGGTTATGCTTTTCTCGATCAAAAATTGATTGACTTAAGTGAAGAAATAGTGAACAAATTCGGAGCAGATTTTTTGGTGAAAGAAGAGAATGATCAGATATATTTGGATGATGAATTGATGGAGTTTATGGGTGTCGATAAAGATGAAATCGAATTGTTTACGGCACATCAAATTAGTAAATGGGGAGGTGTCAAATATGTTTACACGACAAAGGATATGCATCGTTCCAGCGGAGCAGATGGTTTGACGGAAATGATACGCAATGGTTTTGACCCGAAAAGAAGTGGGAACGTTATTTTTGTTTTGGAGTCGGGTTATTTGTCCAAATCGGCGGATACCGAAGCTTCGCGAAAAGGTACTAGTCACGGTTCGGCTTACAATTATGACACACACGTTCCATTGCTTTGGTACGGAAAAAACATTGGTAAAAAACAAGTGTACGAACGCATCGAGATTATCGATATTGTCCCAACACTTTCCCAAATCTTGAATTTACAAAATCCGTCTTGCACGATGGGAATTCCTATTCTACCAGTTCTTACAAAGTAAAGCCAGTTTAAAATGTCCGTACTATTAAAGTACATTTCACAAGGTGAACATCAAACGCAAGATTTCAAATTTGAAATTGATGATCAGAAAAAAATAGCCAGAACCTTGGCTGCTTTTGGAAATACGAATGGAGGTAGATTGCTGATAGGCGTGAAAGACAATGGTAAAATCACAGGTTGCAATCCAGAGGAAGAATACCATATGATTGAGGGAGCAGCTGAGTTGTATTGCTCTCCGAAAATTGCGTTTGAAAGTACAGTGCATCAAGAAGGTTTTCGTCAGGTACTCGAAATTATTGTGGAAGGAAATTCAAAAAGGCCGTATAAAGCTTATGATGAAGAAGGTCGATGGAAATCATATTTCAGAAAGGACGACCATACCATTTTAGTCAATAAAATTCTTTTTCGTGTTTGGCAGCATCAAGAAAGGAAAACAGCCAGGCCAGAATCGTTTGGCGAAGAGGAATTGGAGTTGCTGCGTTTGTTTAATGAAGCGAATGAAATCACTTTGAGTCAACTGTATAGAAAGTCGAATTTACCGATGAAACGAGTAGACCATTGGTTGTCTTTGTTCGTATCTTGGAACTTAGTATTTATGAATATTGCAGAGACAAAAACCACTTACACTGCAGTCGCAGATGATTAAAAGTGGTTCTGTGAAATAACTAAAAATAAGTAATTCTCACAAAAATTATTAAATCCGAACTAAAATCGCGTATTATGTGTTATATTAGATATGATTTTTTAATAATTTAGATAATACACATAAATAAAAATGGGTAGACCAGCAACAAAACCAGCGAAGCTTAAGGATGGATTTTATATAGAAGTAAAAAACCCGGGCAGTTCTGGCGTTTTAGTTAGACGGGACACCAAAGAGCAAATGACAATGGCAGCGGAAGATTACGCCAGAACGAAAGTCGTAAATGTACTTGGTGAAATGAGAAGCGAAAAGTGGATCAAAGAAAAAAAGAAATAATATAAAACGATTGACAAAGAGTCTCGAATCTAGCGGTTCGGGACTTTTTTTTATAAAATAGTATCATGATAAAACGCTTCGGTCCTTGGATTATTCTGTTTGTTCTTTTGTTGGGTAGCATTCCATTGCTCATTCTTAACGACGAAATTAGTCTTGCGAAATTTGTTGGATTTGTTACCATTGTTGGTGTTACCATCGCATTGTGGATCTGGCGGAAACAGACTTCGAATATGTCTGACAAAAAACCACGGGTCATTCTTAATTTAAATGATCGATTTTGGTTCGAGCGACATATTCCATTTTATAAGAAGTTGTCCAAAAAAGACCGAAGAACGTTCGAAGATAGAGTTGGACTTTTCCTTTCGGAGATTCGGATAACGGAAACGGGCAAAGAGTTACCGGAGAAAGAAACATGCTTTTTTGTCGCTTCATCGGCAGTGATTGCATATTGGGGATTGCCCTATTGGAATTATGGGGATTTGACGGAAGTTTTGGTGTATCCAGAGAATTATCACGAAGATGGAACGGTTCATCGTTCGGGAAATAAACAAGGACAAGTGCATCACGGCGGTTTGATGAATACGACGATGATATTGTCACAACGGGCGCTGGAACATGGGTTCAGTAACGAGACCGATAAGAAGAACGTGGGCGTGCATGAATTTCTGCATTTGATCGATAAGCATGATGGTGAAATAGATGGATTGCCCCACGATATGGATGATGACGCCGAGAAAATCTGGATGCAGTTAGCCGAAATCGAAATTGCGAAAATTAAAAAAGGGAAGAGTAAGATTAATCCATATGGAGGGACGAATTATGCGGAGTTTTTTGCGGTGACCGTAGAGTCTTTTAAGGAGAGACCGGAATTGTTTAAGAAGCAGCATCCGCGTTTGTATGAAGTTTTTGAGGATTATTTTGATGGAGATGAATAGGTTGGTGTGTGGATTTTGGAATAGTTATCAAAATCGACATCGATAAAAAGCTATTTATAAATTTGCGTTAGAATATTGAATCTAAATCAGTTAATAAATTCACCATCGATAAACATCTATATATAAATGTTTAAATTTTTAATGCTGATTTTCACGATTTCTTCAGTCAAAGAATCAGCAATTTTACGCCCCCCAACCTTCAACCCAACAACCCAAACAATCTCCTCGTCATCCTCAACAACCAAAACTTCCGCTTTATCCTGAACCGATATTTTCCCATCCTTAATAATATCAGAAACCAACTGTGAACCTTCCATTCCGACTGGAGAAATTCGATCTCCTTCGCGCCATTTCCGGACACTCAGTGCAGCACTAATCTTCTTAGAATCGAGAAAAATACTTTTTTTATTAAAGTTTTTAGGTAAATATTGAATAGTTTCAATTAGCAATTCTGGAATCTTCGTTTCTTTCTCTTCTGAGAAAACAAAAGCATCTCCATCGTTCCAAATCATTAAATTCTCCCTTTTTACCTCCAGTTTTTTCGATTTCTCAGCCTGGCGAAGGGCAGTCAATTCTTCTAACTCCGATGCCCGAAGCCCTAGCTTTTTCGCAATGAGGTATCTTCCTTCTTCATTAGTTTTATCAAAAGAACTAAAAGACCAAACACCAGATTCATGGATAGAATTTAATGTGCTTTGATTCTCTTTTTCTAAGAAACCACGCTCCGTTTGGAACGCTTTGACTAAAACCCGAACACTCTCCGCTAATTGAATATTCGCTTTTTCCATCATCGGAATCCATTCATTCCGCCAACGATTCCTCAAATATTTATTCTCTGAGTTACTTTGATCTTCTCTGAATTCCAGATGGTTTTCCTTGGCGTATTTATATAATTCAGATTTCCGAAATCCAAGCAATGGTCGCCAGTGATTCCCGTTTTTTTCCGCCATGCAGCTCATTCCGGCGATACCTGACTTCCGCGTCAAATGCATAAAAAACGTCTCCATTTGATCGTCCAAATGATGCGCCGTCATTAAAACATCGTCCTTACAAACATTCTGAGAAAAGAAATCGTATCGGATTTTTCGTGCTGCATTTTGAAGATTTCCACCATTTTCAGATAGGTGTTTCCCCATGTCGAAATTATGAACTGAAATAGAGACAGTGTATTTCGTCGCTAATTTTCGAATCAATTGTTCATCCGCGTTGGATTCTTCGCCACGCAGATGATAATTGACGTGCAGCAAATGAATGTTTGAATGATTCTTCGATAAGAGATCCAATAAAACAACGGAGTCGACACCGCCACTAATGGCAATAAAAATCGTTTTAACCGATAATGGTTTTAGCTTATTTGGAATATGGGTTCCTGAATTACTCATTCATTCCGTCCAGAATTTTTTGGACTTTCGTTAGGCATTCTTCATACTCCTTTTCTGGATCCGATTGAATCGTAATCGCCCCTCCTACGTCACAGGTCATCATTTTCTTCTTCTTGTTATAGAATAAAGAACGAATAACTACATTGAAATCAAAATCGCCTTCTGGATCGATGTAACCAATAGAACCTGAGTAGATACCTCTTTTGAAATCTTCGTATTCTTCGATCAATTGCATGGCGCTCATTTTGGGCGCTCCAGTCATCGATCCCATAGGGAAAGTGGCACGAAGAACATCCGTGAAACTAGTTCGTTCCTTTAATTCACAACTCACCGTCGACATCATTTGATGCACCGTTTCGAAACTATAAATCCCACACAACTCATCAACTGATACGCTGTTTTTTGTTGCTATTTTGGATAGGTCATTTCGAACCAAATCAACAATCATAACGTTTTCGGCACGTTCCTTCGGATCTGATTTCAACTGTTCTTTCAATAATTCATCTTGCACTTTAACTGGATTTCTTTTTGCCGTTCCTTTAATAGGTTGCGATAATAATTTGTCTCCTTCGCGTTTGATAAATCGTTCTGGTGAACCACAAAAAATCGTGTAATCATCAAATTGAACGTAACTGGAGAAAGGCGCTTTGGTTATGTTATTTAGCTTGAAATAAGCGTCCAAACTGAAGTTGATATCCACGTTTTCCGCCAAAAATTCTTGACAATAGTTTATTTCATAAATGTCACCTTGTTGAATATGTTCTTTCAATTTTACAACGTTTTCCAAGTATTTTTCCTTCGAAGTGGTAGGTTGAAAATCAAGTTTGTAGGCATGAAAATTTTGGTCTGTTTCTTCTTCTAAAAAGTAATTTAAAAACTCAAAACTCTCTTTTGTTTTATCTCCTTGAACAAATTCAAAGTGTTTCCCTTGCAATTTCACAACATACTTGGGTGCCCAGAAAAACATATCAGGGAACTCTTTGTTGTCTGTATTTTTGGAACTTAAATTCTCCAATTCATTTTTCAGATCATAACCCAAGTAACCAAAAATGAATTTCTTTTTGTGGAATTCAATGAACAAATCCAAATCGTGAAGGGCCATTCCGCTATTCGCAGAAATACTTTCTCCATCACCAAAAGCGAGAAGTCCGCTTCCATCGTTGCTGTTCAAATAAGCTACAGGGAATTTAATCATCTTGCGAATTTATCCTTTCTTTACCTCGCACCAAAATATGGAAGCTAAAATCTTCGAAAATCTGTATTTTCGCTACAAATATGCTATATCGCCTTATAAAAGTCTTGGTTGGAATTGGGATACGCCTGTATTATCGTGAAATCCGTGTGAAGAACAGAAAAAATATTCCACTCGATGAACCGCTGATTATAATCGCGAATCACCCGAATACCTTAATGGATGCCTGGATGATAGGGCATATTTGTCCAAGGCCAATACACTTTATGGCAAAGGGCACGCTTTTTAATAGCAAGTTTAAACTGAAATTATTGAGTTCTTTAAATATGATTCCAATCAATAGAGTGGGAGAAGGGAAGACAGATGGAGTTTCTAATCAAAACAGTTTTCAAGCTTGCTATGATATTCTTGAGGCGGGAAAAACTTTGGTTATTTTCCCTGAAGGATCGAGTTATCAAGAACGACATTTACGTGATTTAAAGTCAGGAACCGCCCGTATTGCGCTAGAAGCAGTAAAGCGAAAAGAAGGACAACTCGATGTGAAAATACTACCAATGGGATTGAATTATACCCAAGCTGAAAAGTTTCGAAGTCGGGTTTTGGTGGATATTGGTGAGCCCATGTCAACGAAGGATTATCTGGCCGATTATATCGAAAACTCAGGTAAAGGTGCTCGAAAAATGACAGAACAATTCCGTGTCCGTTTGGAACAATTGCTCGTGAATTCGAACACCAAAGAAGAACAAGATTTGATCGACCAAGTAGCCAATATTTTGCAATCGAGATATACCAAAAAAGGGTCAGAGAATGCGATCAGTGAGATCGATTTGTTGAAACGAATTCGGAATCGAATGGACGATTTCAAAGTCACAGAAGCATGGAAAACAGAAGAAGTTCGCAAGCTAGTAGAGACCGTAAAATGGGAAAATGAAAAGCTCAATATCCAAACGGATTTTTTGGACAGACGTTTTCGTTCCACCATGTTTTTTAGGCAATTGTTCTTCTCCATTATTTTCGTTTTGATCGCTGTTCCCTTCTTTATTTTTGGAATGATTCACAATGCAATTCAGTTTTATTTGATCGATTTTCTCATTCCTAAATTGACCAAAGACATCGAATATTATGCTCCTTTAGCTGTACTTCTAGGCTTGGTTCTTTATCCGCTTTTCTTTGGATTATTTGCTCATTTTATTGGAAACGCCTTCGATTTATCGTTTTGGCAAAAAGTAATTTATTTCGTGATGATGCCGCTTGGTGGACTATTCGCCTATTTCTTCCACCGCTATTTACGACACATTGGCTACAAATGGAAATACATTTTCCTCATGATTCGCCAAAAAGAAGTCGTTCTTAGTCTCAAAGCCAAGCGTGATCGTTTGCGCGAATACTTTGAAATATAGAGAATCGAATACCGAATTCCCTTTTGTAAATATTGCCGAAATGGTTATTATTCGGTTCTGTCACGTTAGTCGTGTTTAAGATAGAAAAGAATACATTTAGAATCAAAAATGACTCTTTATGTTCAAGTATCACAAGTATCCAAAAGCAATAATCCTCTAAGCAGTTTATTTTAAACTAAGATTCACTTTAAGTTATCGAGATGTAGAAGAATTGCAGGAAATTAGAGGAGTTAAAGTTGACCATTCTACAATTCAGAACTGTTTTTTTTAAGTTCTCACCAGAGCTAGAGAAGGAAGGTAACACAGTTGATTTTCTACTAACCAAGCGCAGACAGAAGATGTCAGCACATAGATTTTTCAATAAAGCAATTGGGAATAACGAAGATCCAAGAGTTGTCAATATCGACAAGAGTGGCTCAAATAAATCAGTCCTTCAGTCAGTAAATAAGAGAAGCTTAAGGTTTAAGAAGATCAAAATCCGACAATGTAAATACTTGAATAACATTGTAGAGCAGGATCATCTTAGGGTTAAACGCAGAATTGTAAACTATACGGGATTCAAAGAATTCGAATCTGCTCAGCGAACCTTGGCAGGAATAGAG
>ERZ887849.922-NODE-922-length-29559-cov-12.034063_pt1 | contig 29559 bp, 18 predicted proteins | sample MGYA00521267_ERZ887849 | MGnify/ENA primary metagenome ERZ887849 (study PRJEB32303, sample SAMEA104408601) | aquatic metagenome | biome: Brackish water; feature: Pelagic; material: water | place: Baltic Sea | collected 2014-06-06T16:11:00 | depth 2,863 m ... | reverse complement strand
TACCCCAAAAAGGGTGACAATTATGGACAGTTTTCAATGAAAATCAATGGTTGTCCGCTATTTGCATATAAATACAGGACAATGATGGACAAAAGAAATGGAGCCTGTCTCTCCGCAAAATACTTTTACCCCCTCTTTTATTGAGGGTTTTTTTTTAGGACGACTCTATGTTTTTAGGACTGAAAATCAGACCCAAAAAAAAGAATTGAACTATAATTCTTTTCATTCTACGAAATTGAGTCTTCAGCACTAAACCTTTTCTTTAAGGATAATATTAAATTTTTATTTATCTTTTAATATAGTAAACAATTCTTCCGAACTGCACTATATTCAAGGTTGAAAGACATGAAAAAAAATTTAGACCTTATGGCTAAAGATTTTATTCTTCTCTCTTCTCCCTCTGTAAAATTTTTACTTAAAAAAAATAAGTTGAGGCACTAATATGCTATAAAGCGCTATTAATTTCTTTGGGTAAGAATTAAGTTTTACAACATAAATTTAATAAAAAATTAATAAATTTGGTATATCAAATTTTTATTAAATGAAAAACAACAAAAACAATTACTACCCTTTTATAAGAGGTTGTAATAAATTATGTATTAGGGTTTATTTTGCTTTTTCTATTGCATTGGTTCCTCTAATAGAGGCCTATGCATTTCCTGAAATTCGATTGGATTCTGAATCTCAATCCGCCATTCAAAAAACCATCAATGGTAAAGTTACGGATGCCGACGGAGTTCCGCTTCCGGGAGCTAATATCATTGAAAAAGGAACCTCTAACGGAGTTCAAACTGATTTTGATGGAAACTATTCCATTGGTGTAAGTAGCGAAAATTCTATTTTGGTCGTTTCATTTGTTGGTTTTGTGAACCAAGAAATTACAGTAGGCAGTCAAAATAGTATTGCAATTCAATTGGAATCAGACGCTGAAAGTTTGGATGAAGTTGTGGTAACAGGTTATGGAACCCAAAGAAAGTCTGATGTGACGGGTGCAATCAGCTCCATAAAAAGTGAAGACTTCAATCGAGGAGTAGTTGCCAATCCTGGACAACTTTTACAAGGTAAAATATCGGGTGTAAATGTAACGGCTACCAGTGGTGAACCCGGAGCAGCTCAAAATATTATTATCCGAGGTATTGGAAGTTTAAGATCTGGAACTACACCCCTTTTTGTGGTAGATGGTTTTATCATAGACAACAGTTCGGTGGGGGTAACCAATCCATTGAATTTTATTAATCCACAAGATATTGCTTCAATAGATGTATTGAAAGATGCTTCGGCTGCTGCCATTTACGGTGCTCGTGCAGCAAATGGTGTAATTGTGATTACGACCAAAAAAGGAACCTTAGGCAAAACAGAAATGAATTTTTCGGTGTCTACTGCGATGTCTAACATATCCAACAACATAGACGTTTTTAGTGCTGCAGAATTCAGAAAAAAAGTGCCCTCTGTAGGAGGTACACTTTTTGATGGAGGAGGAAATACCAATTGGCAAGACGAAGTCATGAGAACTGGAATTTCCAAAAATATCAATTTCTCAATGAGTGGAAGTATGAACGAAAAGTTCTCCTATTACACTTCTCTAGGGGTGGATGATCAATCCGGTATATTCAACAACAGTGACCTGAAAAGGTATTCAGGTAGATTGAATCTCAACCAAAAAGCTTGGGAAGGTCGATTGAATATTGACATGAATTTGACCGCGACTAGAAATATCAACAATAGACCCGATATTGGTGCCTCAGTTGTTGATATGTTGCAACTCAACCCAACCATTCCCGTTTATACTAACGGAGTGCCAACCGCTCTATTAGAACGATTGAATCCCATCGTTAGAAATCAGATTTATACCAATGAAATTGTAAATAATAGAATATTGGCAAACTTTGCTCCTTCCTTAGAAATTATAGAGGGGCTAACCTATAAACTGAATATTGGGGTAGATTATTCTTCAACCAATCAAGACAGATTTTCTCAACCCTATGCTCAACTCGAAGGAAGTGAAGACGGTTCCTTATACAATAGGTTTACTTTGAACAGCAACAACTTGATCGAAAATACCTTAACCTATAATTTGACTCGAGGGGATCATAATCTAATATTTTTGTTAGGTCACTCCTATCAAGAGGCTAGTTACAGTCACAAAATATACGAATCTCAAGGTTTTGCTAACAACGGTATCGAACCCCGCTATCAAGATCAGATCAGTTCAGATGTACTCCCCACTACACTTGATGGTAGTGCATTCATCAATGAACAACAATCTTATTTTGGAAGGGTGAACTACGGCTTTGATAACAAATACTTAGTAACAGCTACACTCAGAGCAGATGGTTCTTCTCGGTTTGGAGCCAATAATAAATATGGTTACTTTCCCTCTATTGCATTGGGTTGGAATCTAACAAATGAAGATTTTATGTCGGACAACGATACTTTTTCTAATGTGAAACTTAGAGCAAGTTGGGGCCAAACTGGAAACCAGGACGGTATTCCAAGCAAGGTGAGTTTGGCAAGTTACAAGGATTCGAAGGGGGACAACGATACCTATCCCCTCAACGGAACAGAATCCTCCATCGATGATTATCCCTTTGGAACCGTTCCGGTGAGAACTCCTAACCCTAATCTTCAATGGGAAGTTTCTACACAATTCAATATTGGAGTTGATTTTGCTGCTTTTGACAGCAAATTGTCAGGAACCATAGATTATTTCAATAAGGTGGCTACCGATGTGGTGTTATTTGCTACCAAAATTGATCCCATTCAGCCTACCGAATCCAACTGGACTAATATCCAGAATATGGAGATTCACAACAAAGGGATTGAAATTGCCTTAAATTATAATGGCAGTTTGGGAAGTAATATTACGTACGACATTGGAGGAAATATTTCTTCGATAGACAACAAAGTTTCCAATTCGCCATTTGAAATTTTAACGACGGGTGCTGCTACTGGAGCCGGTCAGACCGGAGCGACCATTAACGGATACATGAATGGACAGCCCATCGGAACCTTCTACATGAAAGAGTTTACGGGAATTGGTGCGGATGGATTAAGTCAATACAGAGATATTGTAGCCGACGGAGAATCATTGGATAATGATAGAGCCCCAATGGGAACCGCCCTACCCAATTTGATTTATGCTTTCTATCTCAATTTGAATTACAACAAGTTTGATTTAGGATTAAATTTCAATGGAGTGTCTGGAAACAAAATTTTCAATCACACCAAGATGTCACTATTCAGCACAAGTCAGTTGGGAAGAAACCTTAATACCACTGATTTTGCTACACTTTATCCCAATGAAAGCAATAGTAATGCGAATGAGGTCTCTACAAGGTATTTGGAAGATGGAAGTTATTTACGTTTAAATAATGCTACTTTAGGATATGCCTTAGACCCTCAAACCATTGGTTTAGGAAATTTAGTGCAGAACATTAGATTGAGTTTAACAGGTCAGAACTTATTTGTGATAACCGATTATTCTGGTTTTGATCCAGAAGTTAATACCGGTAGTGATATTGGGGGTATTCAGACATTTGGAATAGACCGATTTACTTATCCTATGCCCAGAACAATTTTATTTGGATTAAATGCTTCGTTCTAATTTAAAAACTACTAAAATGAAAAACAAAATAAAATTTTTAATATTCGCTTTAACTCCACTGTATATTTTCAATTGTACTGACTTGGAGGAACAAAGGTTAGACGAAGCCGCATTTGGAGAGCAAGCCGAAGCAATTTCGGGGGCTATAGCACCAGCCTATGGCTACCTCTCTTGGACTTGGAGGCATACTAACTATTATGGTTTACAATTAATTGCATCGGATGAGGCCATTCTTCCTTATCGTGGTGGAACCGATTGGTACGATGGTGGGAAGTTTTTGGCAACTCACAAACACACCATTACCCCCTCCAATAGTTTGGTAAGTGATGCTTGGAACCAAATTACGACCAACCTTTCCAGAACATTATCTGCTATAGAGGTATTAACTCCTTTATCGGAAGAGGGAAATACGGAAGCCACAGGTGCTTTATACGAAATGATCGCCCTCAGAGGGTATCTTAACTTGTTGATGTTAGATGGATGGGGAATGGTACTCAAGAAAGAATCTTCTGGAGATTTGTCTTTGGTTTTAAAAGGTCAAGATGCCATTGATAATATTGAAAATGATTTTTCTTCTGTTGTCAATAAAATAAACACAAACAGATCTCCTGGAAGGATTTCACAAGCTGCTGTTTGGGGATTTTTGGCAAGATTACATTTAAATGCCGCTGTATATCGGGATCCCTACGGAACCCCGAGTTTTACTCCTGAAGACATGAGTAAAGTAAATGAATACACCACCAACATCATTAATTCTAATAAATTCTCTTTGTCTTCGGAATATTTTGAACTTTTTAATGATGGGAATAATACCAACTCCGAAATAATTTTCTCCCTCGACCAAAGAGGGGTGTTAAAATTAGAGCATTCAAGATGGGCTTATTGGTCGTTGGCGGGTTCATGGTTTCCAAGACCTGAATTTCCAAGTGCTGACGGAACAGATGGTCCTTCAATCACTTCCGATTTTTATCAAACATGGGTAGACGCTTACGGAAATATTGACCCAGCCGATGCCGATGCAAGATTTTATCAAAAAAACATTCAAATCCCTGCCGATGTAATGGCTGATTTTGAAGGTCGTTCCAATCTTTTGGATTCCGAAACAGAAAACAGTTATTACTGTGTTGAACCCAATGATTTTGAAATCGATCGTGGAATCATTCGAGGCGTTTTGTGGGGACCCAGAAAAGGGAGTGACGGAAAGTTCGAAACCTGTGATAGCGGTGTAAAAATCATGCCTGTAAAGCAAAGAAAGGGAAATGGACCCGACAGAGATGTCGGTTATGTTAACCATACCAAAATGGTTGATTTTACAAACGAAGGATCTTATCACAATACCGGATATAGAGTATCCAAGTATCAGTTTAGTAGAACCTCTCCCAATGGAAATAATTTCAGTAGTGTGGATTTAGTTCTCATGAGATTGGCCGAAATTTATTTGATGCGTGCTGAGGCAAAATTAAGAAGCGGAGATAGTGCTGCTGCCCTTACCGATGTAAATACTGTTAGAGCGTCGAGGAATGCACGGCCCGCTCAAACTCCCGCTCCTTTGTCTTCTGTAGATTTAGAGTCAATATACCGTGAGCGTGGATTTGAATTGTACTGGGAAGGATACAGACGTACCGACCAGATCCGCTTTGGTAAGTACGAAGATTCTTGGACAGAAAAAACAGATTCGGATGCGAATAATAGATTATTCCCTATTCCACAGAGTGCAGTCGATGCTGCATCTGGTATTGATGGCTTCTTAGAGCAAAATAAAGGGTATTAATTAATACGTCTTTTTTTAAAGAACAAAAAAGCAGGTATTTTACCTGCTTTTTTTGTTTTCTAATTCTTTAAAAATCATCCCCAATAAAATTTAAACCATGCTCCAAATCCAGTACCCTAGCCAAACGACCAACAGGCCAACTCCCCCTTGTATGAGTGTGCCAAGCGTATGTGTTTTATAGGCGGTTTTTATATCCATACCACTCATTTGAGTTACAATCCAGAAATAAGAATCATTGGCATGTGATACAGTCATGGAACCTACGCCAAGAGACATAATTGCCCAAACCTTGCCCATCTCAGAGTCTAATCCCAATAAAGGAAGAATTGGGAAAATCAAGGATGAAGTGGTAATGATAGCAATGGTAGAAGACCCCTGAGCGGTTTTTAGTAGGGCAGCGATTAAAAAAGGAATTAAAATCCCTAAGTTGTCGTTCGAGCTGATCCATTCAGCATAATCTTTTAACGGAATCGTTTGAATGATCCCTCCCAAAGCGCCTCCCATACCTGTGATGATCAATATAGGTGCTGCTTGCTCGATTCCCCTTTTTACAGCATCATTCAAAAATTTTTTTCTTTGGAACTTAACCAAACTAAAAGAAAATAGCATTCCAATTCCTAAAGCTATGGTAGGTTGAGTGACAAATAAAAGCCAGTCCAAGCCCAGTAGATTTTCAGGTAACAATTTGATCATGCTTCCCAAACACATCAGTACAATGGGCACCAATAGGGGAAGCACAGCTTTAAAAAAAGAGGGCATTTTTTCTTCCGTATTACGGCTTTCTATTGTTTCATGGACAATCTCCTCATAGGGGTATTTTTGAGTCAAATACTGACCATATCTCCCCCCAACAAGGATAAGTATAAAGGCCACAACAGCTCCCATTCCAATAAGTAATACCAAATTCTCCAACTCTAAGTTTGCAGCTGCAGCTAAAGGTCCAGGTGTGGGGGGAACAAGTACATGAGGGGCAAAGAGTCCTGTTGACAGTGCAACAGTTAGGCCTACGAGTGGGGTTTTTGTTTGTTGAGAAAGAGTTTTATTGAGCTGAGATAAAATGACAAATGCTGCATCACAAAATACAGGGATAGAAACCAAATATCCAATACTACTGATGGCATAGGGAAGTGGTAATCGGTTCATGGTTTTTAAAACCCTATGGGCTATAGAAAGGGTGGCACCGGATTCCTCCATAGCAATCCCGATAACCGTTCCAAAAACAATTAATATCCCAATTTTTTCAATGATTTTTCCAAAGCCAACTTGAATAAGACTCAAAGATTCCATTGGCGACAAACCCAGGAGTAAGGATAAGAATAAAGCTGCTGTAAAGAGTACCAAAAAAGGGTGAAGTTTTGTCAGTGACGTTCCAAGTACGATCCACGTAATTGTTATCATAATACACACTAAGGAGAATATCATATTTTTTGATTTTTTAGGATTAAGAGTTCTTTTTTCAATGCATATTCCAAATGATATCGAGCGTTTTGAAGAGCGTCTTTGCGAGTCATCCCGGGTGGTGTACAGTCTATAATTTTACAATGAGGAAAGCCATTGAGCGTTTTAAGTTTTGCTTTACCGACTACAATTAGAGTGGGGGTTTGTTTTTTCTTTGTAAGTGAAGCTACTTTAATGGGTAGTTTTCCAAAAAGGCTTTGCCGGTCAAAGGACCCCTCTCCAGTAAGAATCAAGTCCATTTTTTGAACTGTAGCTTCCAATTCAGTTTTTTGGGCCAATAGGTCAAATCCATTTTCCAATCGAGCCCCCAGCAAGGCATACAATCCTGCGCTTACCCCTCCGGCGGCTCCACCTCCCTTTAGAGTACTTATATCAACTCCAAATTGTTTTTGAACGACCTCTGCAAAGCGAAGGGCACCTTTTTCAAGCCGATCGATGTCTTCAGGAGAACCCCCTTTTTGTTTGGCATAGGTGTGTGCGCTACCCTTTTTACCCAAAAGAGGGTTTTGAACATCACAAGCAATAATCCATTCGCATTCAAGTGTCTTCGAATTTAGATGCTTTAGGTCGATTGTATGTAATCGATACAATTCGCCTCCCACTGCAGGGAGTTCTTGCCCCTCTTCATCAAGAAAACGTCCTCCCAAAGCCGAAATAATTCCGGTTCCTAAATCTTGAGTGGCACTCCCTCCGATTCCTAAATATATTTGGGTACAGCCTTGATCAAGCACGTGGGCTATCATTTTTCCTGTGCCCCATGTAGAAGTATGGAGTGGATTGAGTGTTTGTTGATCCAGCTGGGTTAATCCTGCGGTTTGAGATAATTCTATCCAAACACTTTTTTGATCATCAAACTGTAAATAAGGTGCTTCAATGGGTTTTTTTAGGGCATCGGTGGCTGAGCATTTTAAGAGCTTTCCTTTGTTGTGAAATGCCAAAACAGACAATGCTCCCTCACCTCCGTCGGAAAATGGGATGGAATGGCAATGGCTGGTGGGGAATAGCGTCTGGACGCATTGCTCCATGATCTTAGCAACTTCAATGGCGCTTAGACTTCCTTTGAACGAATCTGGGATGATGAGAACTTCCACTTGGATATTTCTCCTAATTTAATAAATCGCTAACCAACAAGAATTGTTTTTTTGGAATTCGCTTGAATGCGGATCAAAGTGCTTGAAAAAAGGGGCTAACCCCTTTAGATTACTATTCCCTTAATCAAAAGAAAATCGAGAGCCATACGGTCCTCTTGACAGTAAGTTTTTAAAGAATCGAAGATAATTTTCCAGTACTGTCCGAAAAGCTTTCTGTTTCAATATCCAGTTTGTTGAGCATACTCACAAATAGATTCGATAATCTTTCCTTTTTTTCATCAAACTTAGTGTAAGTTCCATGCTTCACCCCCATGTCAGAGCCTCCTGCCAAAATGAGAGGACAATTTCTTGCATTGTGAGTGCTACTGCAGGCACTTCCATAAAGAATGAGTGTGCTGTCTAATAAAGAACCGTGGACGTCTTTGGTATTTTTCATTTTATCAATAAAATAAGCAAACTGCTTGGCGTACCATTGGTCTAAACGACCCCAATCCCCCCAATGTCCTGTGGCTTTATCATGTGAAATAGTATGATGACCCTGCATACCCAAAGCTATTTTGGGGAAATTATCTCCAAATCCCATACCATCTTCACGAGCCATCATATAAGATATTACCCTTGTTGCATCGGTTTGAAAACCGAGAACCATTAAATCCATCATCGACCGAACATAATCCTCGGGAGCAGAAGTCGGATCTACATCAAGGTTTATTAAACTAGAATCAAAATCTTGCATGGGAACCTCCAGCCATTTTTCGTTACGGTTGAGCTGTAGTTCCACTTGATTAAGTGAACTCAGATATTCGTCCAATTTAGCTTTGTCATTAGACCCCAAACGCTTTTTAAGACTCTTACTGTCTTCCAAAACCAAATCGACTATTTTTTTACCTTGATGGATGCTTTTTCTTCTCTCTTTTGTGGTAGCGCCACCATTGGGTGAGAAATAGCGTTCAAAAATCTCACGTTGTCGGTGTTCCGACGGAATCGGTTTTCCAGAAGAGTCAAAGGATAAGGTGGAGGTTCTTGATTTGTAACCTACACCACCATCGGTGGACAAGGTCAACGAAGGAAATCGGGTATATTTACTCAACTCCTTAGCCGCTACTTGATCGACTGAGATGCTGTTTTTATACGCACCTCTGAGATCGCCTCCGGTCAAGAAAGAATCTCCTGCCATATGCCCAAGGACATTACGACTGAAGGGATGACTCAATCCACCCATTATAGACATATCGTTTTTGAAGCCGGACAGGGGGGCTAAGGATTGGGTTAAGGTGTAGTGGGTTCCTTCCCCCGAAGGGAACCAATTCCAATTTTTGTGATAACTACTTTCTTTGGGGGGCAACCCTACTCCATTTGGGAAATATAAAAAACACAAGCGTTTGGGAGCCGTAGGTGCCGCAAGTTTAGAAAAACTTGTCATGGCCATTCCTTCAAAATAGGGCAACATACAACTAACTCCCAATCCTTTCAGAAAGGTACGACGGTCTAAATGCCAAGGTTTTTTACTCATCTTCCAACTATTTTATTAAACCAATTTTTTTCTTTTTTATAAAAAGAAGGACTTAAAACGATTTGTTCTATGACGGTTCTAAATCGATAATCATCGTCAATCACTTCTTCTACAATATTATTAATTTCTTCTTCATCTGCAAAACCAACATCTCGTCCTGTGGCATAAGCAAAAAGATTTTTGACCAATGATTTGGTGAAACTGTCTTTTTTCAAATCTAAAATATATTCTTTAATCCCCTCCATTCCTTCTATTTCAGTACCGTCAGGTAATTTTGATTTGCTATCAATAGGTTTGTCTTTTACGGTAGATTTGAATCTTCCAACCGCATCATAATTTTCAAACACCACACCAAAAGGATCTATTTTTTGATGACAATCCATGCATGAAACTTTGTTTCGATGTAAAAAAAGCTGCTCTTTTAGGGTGAGATCTTCAAAACCAGGAGTGTCGGGATCCAATTGTGGAACATTGGGTGGGGGAGGAGGAGGGTGTTCTCCTAATATTTTTTCTTTTAACCATACGGCTCTTTTGATCGGATGAGCTTGGGCGCCATTAGAATGTCCACTCAAAAAAGAGCCTTGTGAAAGCAATCCCCCTCTTTTCCACTTTTCATCCAATTTGACCGGACGAAATGTATTTCCTTTCACTCCTTCTATACCATAAAATTCAGCGAGATTCTGGTTCAGCATCGCAAAATCGGAATCAATAAAATTCATGATGCTTAAATTGTTTTTCAAAACATAATGTACAAAGTGATAGGTTTCCTTAAACATATCTTCTTTTACAAAACGCGTATAATCTTCATATTGTTCAACATCAACATCCATACTTTTGTGCCGGTCCAAACGCAGCCATTCGAACGCAAAAGAATGGATCATATTGACTATTTTAGGACTGTTGATCATGCGATCCAGTTGATCGGGAAGATCATCGTATAAATCTCCCTCTGAGGCTAACTGGATTAGGGTTTCATCGGGAGGGGAATTCCACAAAAAATAAGACAATTGAGAAGCGAGGTAAAATTCGTCATCGAATTCATTAGATTCTGGGGCTTTGGGTTCTGAAATATAAATAAAATTGGGAGAACACAATACCGCCACTAATACTTCTTTAACCCCGTCTTCAAAACGATCAAAATCATCTTTTATACTTTTCCAAAAATCCATATACCGATTCAGTTCTACCGATTCTAAGGGTCTTCTGAAAGCACGCTGCATAAAACGACTGATGACTTCCTCCGCATATATTTCGGGATTGGATTGATTTACAGAGTCGAAGAATATATTTGTGTGACTTTTTGGAGGCCATTCCGGATAGTAGGGTGCTTCAAATTCAACGGATTTAATCAAAAGTGGGGGACCTTTCAAACTGTTTTCTTTTACAAGATGATTATTCCAGACTCCAAAAGTTAAAATATTGGCCAAATCTCCACTCACATCTTTGCTCCCTAAAGGTATGGGTAGGTTTTCTAACCTGCCTGTAAACTCAAAAGTTTTTGACTTTCCGAATGGAATGGATATCTCTATGGGTTCCCCAAAGGTCTTGTAATCCATTCCATCATCGGTTCTAGAACCTCCAAAAACTTGAAGCGTAGGATTTACATTCGCATATTTTAAATCATCTTTTTGGGCTTCTTCTTCGAGTATTTTGGGCAATGGGTCGTCTTCTGATAGAGGGGTAAAAACAATATCGCTAAAACCAACAAAGAATTTACCGCCAATAGTTCCTTTATGTTGTCCCTCAGAAAAATAGGCAAGGGTAATAGGGGTGATGATATGATCTTCATTTTTTTGGGAGGGATCTATTTTGATGCGTCTTCCTACTATTCCTTTTTTCTCCTTGTCAAAAAAGCTTAAGCGATAGGAAGGCATTCCATCGTCTTCCACATAAGGGTGAATTAAATCAACCTGATAAATTCCAGACTTGGGGATATCATAAGTGAATTCTAAATTAATATTGTCTGGAACATTTTTGGGCATCAACCAACGCTTGTTCTTTAAGACTAAACCTTTGATGTCTTTAAAACCTTTTGCAGAGATGTATAGGGATTCTTCGGAAACCTTAGCGGGTTCGTCCTTTCTCAAATCTATTAGACGTTCTATTTGCGAAGAATGATATCCTCTTGAGGCTTCCACTCTAAAGGCAAAATCTCCAGATCTTGGAAAATCTTCTTTGATCAATAGCTTTAAATTGGGGGAAGGTCCCTGCCATGACTTGGGGGTAACTTCTTTGGCGGGCAAGGCAGAGTTCAAAATCATCCCCTCATCAACAACTCCGAAGCGATTGCTGGCAGATCCTCTCATACCAATCCCTATTTTATTCTTGATCAGGGTCAAAGAGTCATGGTCCTCAGTGTTTGAGCTTTCGATGGGTTGGCCATCACGGCCAATTAGTTCTACAATCAAATCATCGTTGTTGACCGGTGCCGTTTGATAGCCTCCAAATTCGGCTCCAGATTTACCATCTCCTATATTTCTACCGATAGTCACTTTGTAATGATTTGCTTTGGGTTTGTCTCCAAAAACAATAGCTTTATCCAAAGCCTCACGAGCTATTTTTTGATAATAATCAACATGCAATGCAGAGGTTTGAAGGATATTCCCGTTGTTGCTGAATCCCATTTTAGATTTTCCATCATCGGGGAGTACCTTCCCGAAATGGGCAGAAATACCCAGCAATTCATTTAAGGAATGTGTGTACTGAACTTTGGTTAATCTTCGCATCACACTTCTGTTGTCATTTTGTTTGGCAACAGCAGCTTTTTTAAGACTTTTTGACATCCACTCTACCACTGCTCGACGTTCCTCATCTTTCAATTGTTTTTTCTTTTTCGGAGGCATTTCTCCCAAATTGATCACATTCATGGCAGAGTGCCATTTTTCGGCATCGGCTCCATTGATCATATCCCAATGGAGAACATCCAAGCGCATTTCACCTTTTTGTTTCTCTGCTCCATGACACTCATAGCAATAGGTTTCTAGGATCGGTTGAATATGGCTTTTGTAATACAATGCTTCTTGAGAGGTCGAATCGACTGCTTCATTAATGGCAACATATTCACGCTCCATCGAGTCGATTTTTAGAATATTTTTCAGGGCCAAGGGCATATACTTTGTTAAATAATCTTCTCCATGAGTGAGATAGCCACCGTAGTGCCCTGCCAATGATAGCAATACAACATTGGTGAAAAGAAATGCTTTGTAAAAGCGCGTGACTTTATTTTCATTGTCGGAGGATTTTTTTTGACGTAGAACCACCAACCAAATACAAATCAAAGCCGTAAACCAGCCCAACCATTTGTGGGAGTTCAATAAATCGTCGTCATAGCTTCCGCTGGTTCCCAAAAGAAAACCAAGGGCGAGGGTGGGAATGATGCTGATTACCGAAAACCAGAGCAGGAGATTACAGGCAGAATCCAATTTGAGTTTTGGACGGAAAGCATGAACGATCTCCATAATAAAAAGAATAACCAACGCTCCAATAGGCAAATGAAGGATGAGTGGATGAAACCTTCCAACAAAAAACACAAACGTATTATCAAGCGTTCCATCTAATGGGATAAAAAGAAGTGCAAATAAAAGGAGTGACAGTAAAACTGCGACATACAGATTACGTTTCTTGAAATTTGTCATTTGATTCAAAATAGTTTATAGGTACCAACATAAAAATACAAAATAAATTTTCAATTTCAATGGAATTGCTTTTAACAATTCAAAAATTAATAATAATATTTATGATTCTAAATCTTTTAATCCATGTAAACTTTTTTGAGGAGAGTAAGGACAAAAAACGTATTGGTCCAGTGGATAAAATTTTTTACAAAAAATGGATTGAAGTGGCCTTTGTAAAAAAAATCAGGTCAGAACAGGATAGATTACTGACCTTAAAAAAATAAATTTATAAATAAATTGAATTCATCGTTGTTATGGCCTTGTTTAGCTAATGCAAGATGTTGTTCTTAAGAAATTTATGATGATAATTTTAAAAAAAGGTACTCAATGAAAAAGAGATTTGTATTCATAATCACCCTAGGTCTGATGGGGTCCAACTTAGGAGCTCAAAAAATGCCCAAACAAGATGCCATCCAACCCAACATCATATTTATTTTGACCGACGATCAGCGTTTTGATGCTTTGGGTTATGCCGGAAATAAGTTGGTTAATACTCCAGAAATGGATGACTTAGCAAAGTCGGGAACCTACTTCAACACGGCAATTGTTACTACTCCCATTTGTGCTGCCAGTAGGGCAAGTATTCTCACGGGCCTACACGAGCGCTCTCACAATTTTAATTTTCAAACGGGAAATATCAGGGAGGAATACATGACATCTTCCTATCCCAGCTTGTTGAAAAAGAATGGTTATCACACGGGTTTTTTTGGGAAATACGGTGTTAGATATGACGATTTAGACCAGCAATTCGACGAACATGAATCTTATGACAGAAACAATCGGTTTAAAGACAGAAGAGGGTATTTTTATAAAACCATCGATAACGATACAGTTCACCTTACCCGATATACCGGTCAGAAGGCGTTGGATTTTATTGATAAAAATGCTTCCAATAAAAAACCTTTTTGCCTGTCTTTAAGTTTTAGCGCTCCTCATGCCCACGATGGGGCTATTGATCAATATTTTTGGCAGAATTCAACGGCCCACCTATTAGAAAACACCGAGATTCCCGCTCCTGAATTGGGGGAGGATAAATATTTCGAGGCCCAACCCAAAGCGGTTCGCGAAGGGTTTAATAGGCTTCGATGGACTTGGCGATACGATACCCCCGAAAAATATCAACACAGCTTGAAAGGGTACTACAGAATGATTTCGGGTATCGATTTAGAAATTAAAAAAATCAGAGACAAATTGGAGGAAAAAGGACTGGACAAGAATACCGTAATCATCCTAATGGGAGACAACGGTTATTTTTTAGGAGAGCGTCAGTTTGCAGGAAAATGGCTGATGTATGATAATTCCATTAGAGTTCCCCTTATCGTTTTTGACCCGAGAATCAAACAACCCCAAAATAGTGACGAAATGGTACTCAATATCGATGTGCCCTCTACCATTGCAGATTTGGCAGGGGTTGAAATTCCAAACCAATGGCAAGGCAAAAGTTTGATGCCCGTCGTGAATGGGGAGACCCATAGAATTCACAGAGATACGGTTTTGATAGAGCACCTTTGGGATTTTGAAAAGATCCCCCCCAGTGAAGGCGTGCGAACCAAAAAATGGAAATATTTTAGATACGTCAACGATAAAAGCATAGAGGAACTTTACAACTTAGAAAATGATCCTCAAGAGAAAGTGAATTTGGTGGGGAAGAAAAAGTATGATGAGGTGAAACACCAACTGAGAGAGAAACTTGAAGATCTCATTGCTAAAAACAGCAACAGCTATAGATCCCCTCCAACCGATCTAACGGTAGAATTAATAAGAGCTCCAGAGAGTGGGGTTAAGATACTTGATCTAAAGCCAGAGTTTGGATGGACTGTTCCTCTAAGCTCTAAATATCAATCTGCTTATCAGATTTTACTGGGATCAAGTCAATCTATGATCGACAATAATATTGGAGATATGTGGGACAGTAAACGAGTGGGTTCGAGACAATCGACAGATGTAGAATATAAGGGTAAACCCCTTCAAGAAGGGGTGACTTACTTTTGGAAAGTAAGAATCTGGGATGATGAGAATCGATTGGTTGACTATTCTCAAGTGCAAAAATTTACAGTGGGAAAAAACAAAGATTATATCGTTTCAACCGAAAATAAGTTTGTCATTGATCGGGTGAAACCGATTAAGTTTGAACCAAGAGGAGATCATTATTTCATGGATTTTGGGAAGGCAGCTTTTGCCACTCTCGATTTTACATATAAGGCAGAAAAGCCCCATACACTTACCTTTAGAATCGGTGAGCAATTGAAAGGGGAGAGGATCAACCGAGAGCCCTTTGCAAAAAGTCATATTCGATATCAAGAAATACAAGTGGAGGTGCGACCCGGTCAAACAATGTATCAATTGAAAATACAACCCGATAAAAGAAATACATTGCCCAATAAAGCCCTCGCGCTCCCCCAAGGTTTTCCGGTTTTAATGCCTTTCAGATATGCGGAGATTGAGGGATTTCAAGGCTCTCTGAGTGCGGAGGATTTTGAACAACTCAGACATCGCACTTACTGGGAGGACCATGCCAGTGATTTTAAAAGTGATAATGATATTTTGAATCAAGTATGGGATTTGTGTAAGTATTCCATAAAAGCCACCACTTTTAACGGTCTTTATGTGGATGGCGATCGAGAAAGAATCCCATATGAAGCCGATGCCTATTTGAATCAATTGAGCCATTATACCACAGATAGAGAATATGCCATGGCCAGACGTACCATTGAATATTTTATGGAACATCCTACTTGGCCTACGGAATGGCAACAGCATGTGGCGTTGTTGATTTACTCAGACTATATATACACCGGAAATACAGAGCTCATAGAGCGTTATTACGAAGATTTAAAACACAAAACCCTTTTTGAACTTTCCAATGAGGAGGGGTTAATCACTTCCACCAAAGTAACGGAAGATTTTATGTATAAACTGGGTTTTAAGCCGGGCTATAATAAACCATTGACAGACATAGTGGATTGGCCATCAGCCAATTTTCAAGGGAGTGGAAATAGGGGGGAACGGGATGGTTTTGTCTTTAAACCTTACAATACAGTAATCAATGCATTCTTTTATGAGAACATGAAAATCATGGTCGAATTTGCTCAAATTCTTGGAAAGACTCAAGAAGTTTTGGAATTCCAACTGCGAGCAGCTCTGGCCAAAAAAGCAATCAATGAACAAATGTTCGACAAAGAGAGAGGGGTGTATGTTGACGGAATTGGAACAGATCATGCTTCTTTACATGCCAATATGATGCCATTGGCATTTGGGTTGGTCCCAGAAGAGCACATTGAGTCGGTTGTAAAGTTTGTAAAATCAAGAGGTATGGCTTGTAGTGTTTATGGTTCACAATTCTTGATGGATGCTCTTTATGAGGCTGGAGCGGCGGATTACGCCTTGGAACTATTAACCCATACGAGCGACCGAAGTTGGTACAATATGATCCGTGTGGGATCTACCATTACCTTGGAGGCTTGGGATTTGAAATACAAGCCCAATTTGGATTGGAATCATGCTTGGGGAGCAGTCCCCGCCAATATTATTCCACGAGGTTTATGGGGCATCAAACCTAAATCTCCAGGATTTGAAATCGCAACCATTAAACCCCAAATGGGTAATTTAAAGTCAAGCTCTATAGTGGTGCCAACCGTTAGAGGGCCCATTAAAGCAACATTCCAATACAACAGTGCCAGATTACAAACCTATGAGATTGAGATTCCTGGAAACATGGTAGCCCAATTTTACCTCAACGATACCGAGTCAAAAGATCTAATCCATAATGGAAATAAGGTAGCTTCAGCTTTTGATTTTGTTAGACTCGAACCCGGGAAACACACCATCCAAATCAAAATCAACTCTTTTTAGTATTTTAAATGAACAACCAATAAGTGGTATTATGAAAATGTATAGAAAATTTATTCGAATCGTATTTTTTGCAGGGATACTCACTTCTCTACTTGCATGTATCCAACAACCTCCTCCTCAAATTCATGGGGAGTTGAAAAAATGGCACCGAGTTACCTTGAGTTTTGAGGGACCCCAAACCCATGAGTTGGCCGACGAAAACCCTTTTTTAAACTATCGTTTAAATGTTACCTTTTCAAATGATAAGAACACATATGTGGTGCCGGGTTTTTATGCTGCCGACGGTAAGGCTGCCGAGACCAGTGCTACTGGTGGCAATGTGTGGAAAGTGCGATTTACTCCCGATGCCATAGGAGAATGGAAATACAGGGTGTCTTTTCAAAAAGGAGATAAAATTGCCATAGCCGACCCCAACGAAAAGGGGACTTCTGCAGCCTACATGGATGGACAGTTTGGGACTTTTGTTATCGAACCATCTGATAAAACTGGAAATGACAATCGCGCCATGGGTCGATTGAAATATGTAGGAGAATCGTATCTGCAATACACAGAAGATAAAAATTATTTAATCAAACTGGGCGTAGATGCTCCTGAAAACTTTCTGGGATATTCAGATTTCGACGAAGCTACCAATGCATTGGGTTTATTAAAGGATTGGGAGCCCCATTCCAAGGATTTTCCTCAAGACGCTATACCCTTTCTCTGGAAAGGAAATAAAGGAAAGAATATGTTTGGAGCCATAAATTATTTGGCCCGTGAGCAATTGAATGTCTTTTCTTTTTTAACTTTTAATGTAGATGGGGATGATCGCAACATTTTTCCTTTTTTACTGAAGGTGTCCAAAGAGGAATATGAAACCTATGCTCAGAACAAAAAAAATCTAAACGCTTGGCGAACCCTGTTTTACAACACCCGACTGGATGTTTCAAAACTCGCTCAATGGGAAAGGGTTTTTCAATATGCCGAAACCCAGGGTATGTTTTTACATTTTAAAACCCATGAAACGGAAACCGATCACTTGATGGACGATGGAGTTTTTGGAACAGAGGGAAAGCTATACTATCGGGAACTCATTGCCCGATTTGGACATCATTTGTCTATGAACTGGAATTTGGGAGAAGAAAATAATCAACCCACAGAGGAGGTTTTGAAAGTAGCAGAATACGTTCATAAGCTCGATCCTTATAAGCATCATTTGGTTTTACATACCTATCCCAATCAAGACGATCGTTACAATGATTTTATAGGCGATCAGTCTCCCTTGACGGGTGCCTCTCTCCAGCTCAGAGATCCCGAATTCAAAGATGTACACCCAAGAGTGCTGAAATGGCGTGATAAATCCAATGCCAGTGGAAAAAAGTGGGCCCTTTCGGTCGATGAGCCGGGTAACGCAAAAATTGCATTACTCCCTGATGATGAAGATAGGGAACACAATCTCGCAAGAGGAAATGCCCTGTGGGGGACCCTAATGGCTGGTGGCTTTGGTGTTGAATGGTATTTTGGATACGATAGCCCCAACTCCGATCTTAGCTGCCAAGATTTTAGAAGTCGAGATTTGTTCTGGGATCAAAACAGATATGCCCTTCAATTTTTTAAACAAATTCCCTTTTGGGAGATGTCACCAGCAGATGAGTTAACCGCAGATGAAAAAAGTTTTTGTTTGGCCAAAAAAGATCACATTTATGTTGTATTCATCCCTATGGAACTCAAAACGACTTCATTAGACATTGGGACTTCGGGCAAGGAATTTAGCATCCAATGGTATAACCCAAGGAATGGAGGCGCTTTTGTAAAGGGCTCTGTTGTTAAGGTAAAAGCCCAAGGTAGTGTCCAATTAGGATTTCCTCCCGAAGACAGGAACAAAGATTGGGTCATCCTTTTGAAGGAGATTTAAACCTTTACTCCATTAAAAAACCATCAAAGTATTTTTACTTTGATGGTTTAAATTGTGCTCAAGCGTTTTTGATTCTAATTCTAAAGTGTTAAGAACTTGCTTTTCCAAGATTCTTCATAGGGCTTACCCCAGTGTTTCATAGCCTCTCTGTTGAACATAGTCCCATGGATTTGGTCTACTTCAAAATTTTGCTTGATTCGAGAAGAAACATTGGCATAATGCACCATTGCCATGGAAACATTGGCGTCTTCAATTGGAGCATTTAGAGTGGCTTTGTCACGTATGCTATCGAAAAAGTTCATCACATGGATCGTGGACATATCGCCTCCACCACCCAGCGCAACACCTCCTTCGTTGCCGTCACTTTTAACTTCCTCAACCAATTTTCCTCCTCTGTCATAGAGCCTGTAGAGGCTTCTGTTAACAAATACGGAACCTTCGGAACCAAAGACGACGACGCCCCGCCCACTCCCGTAGGTGTTGTAGGAGTTTCTACTTTTTCCGTCCCATTCGATTTGTTTGTTTCCTTCGAAAGTAAATCGGGCCAACATGGTATCGTACATTTCCCAACCGTCGTCCAAAAAGTGTCTCTTATCCGATTCCACTTCTACGGTATGAGGCAGGTTGACATTGAGTGCCCAACGCGCGACATCCAGCTCGTGAGTAGCATTATTCCCCATTTCGGCGGTACCGTAGTTCCATCCATACCAGTGCCAATTGTAGTCCCAAGTTTCTGAAGTATATTCCCTGTGCACAGCTGGCCCTTGCCATAAGTTCCAATCCAATCCTTCTGGAACAGCGGCTTTCTTTTGGTGGGGTACTTCCCCTCTTCCATTACTGTAAAAAGCGACCGCTTTGAAAGCGGTACCGATAGCACCGTCATGTATTTTTTTGACCACCTGTTGGGTGTGGGCAGAAGAACGTTGTTGGTTCCCCATTTGTACTACCTTTCCGTATTTTTTTGCTGCTTCAACCAACAGCTCATTCTCCTTCATGGTACAGCTGCTGGGCTTTTCAACATAAACATGTTTTCCAGACTTCATTGCCATGATGGCTCCGGGGGTATGCCAATGGTCGGGCATAGCATTGATCAATACATCCACTTGGTCGTCTTCCAATACTTTGAAGATGTTTTGTTCCAGTTTTGGATTATAGCTGATGTGCTTACTAAACCTTTCTGCAGCCTTGGTCATTTGACTTTGTTTTGCATCGCAGAGATAGGACAAACGCGCATTGCTTTTTTTGTGCCCAATGGGCGAAAAATATGCGCCAAGTCTTCGCCCCAAACCAGCAATAGCAATATTCAGGCGGTCGTTTGCTCCAACAATATTACTATAGCTTTGTGCGCTCATTCCCATAGTAGAGACGGTTGCCAAACCCAGTCCACTCAATGTAGATTTTCTTATGAAATCTCTTCTGTTTTGTTTACTCATTTCTATGATTTATGGTTAAATAGTTTAATAGTTTAGAATTGTTATCAATATCAGCAAGATATTGTTTTTTTTAAGAAGTCCAAAATTGGAAATCCATCAAAAGACATTGTTTCTTAAGCGTATAAATTACGGTTCTTTCCAAAAAGGATTTAATTTAAAAAACATATTAAAACTATCTTTGATCCTATGGAAAAGGGCAAAAAAGATTACCAAGGCATAAAGATTCCCATTGCGTTAATCTATTTATTGAGATTTTTAAATGCGATACATCCCTACCTGGGAATGCGATTAGCAGTTTTCTTTTTCAGTAAACCTATCAAATACAAAAGACCCAATCGAGAAACCCCTGTTTTTATCCAAGCTAAAAAATTCTTTTTTCAATCCAAGAGCCTTAACAAAAGGGTGAATTGTTATCGTTGGGAAGGAAAAGGTCCTAAAATCATATTGGTTCATGGATGGAGCAGTAGAGCGACCAATTTTTATAAAATTATTGAAAAACTTATATTTTTAGGCTACGATGTTTATGCTTTCGATGCTCCGGCTCATGGAGAGTCGAAAGGAGTTACCACAAATTTGCTACAGTTCATCTGTGTTCTGGAAGAGTTGATCGAAGAATGGGGTCCCATTGAAGCCCTATTGGGACACTCAGGAGGAGGTTTTGCGAGTGCTTATGTGGCGGCCCACAACCCAAAAATCAAAAAATTGATTTTGATCAGCCCTTTCGACAAGGTTTCAGAAATTTTTGAAACCTTCTTCAATATGATTGCATTGCAGAAAGAGGCTCAAAGATTGATGCTTGACTATTTTTCTCAAAATACGAAAAAGAAAGTGGATGATCTATCGAGTTCAATTTTTGCTCAATCCATTCAAGCCAGCACTCTAATCATTCACGATAAAAACGATAAGGAGGTTGCCTTTTCCGACAGTGTAAAAATTGATCAAAACTTGCAATACAGTTTGCTATGGATCACCGAAGGACTGGGCCACCGCAGGATTTTGAGAGAGGAAAAGGTGGTGGAAAATATTGGGGCATTTTTAGAGCGTAACAGACTTGATTTTTAACAAATTTTTCTCTTGATTCATCGTTAAAATGATTATTTTTATATTGCGTAATTTAGGTTATGATTAAATTTTTTAAACATTCATCCCTGTTGCTTTTTGTACTGTTTTTTTCCATTGCCTTACACGGACAGCGAGGAAAAACAGGGGACAAAACTTTTGCAGATCGATATCCTCCGGACGTCATCAGCTCCATAACCAATACCAGTCTGAGGGTTATCAATACTGTGGATCATGACATTATTGTTACCATTCGGGATCAAAACAAAAATTATCTCAATCACGTGTACATCCGCAACAATGAAGAGTATTTGTTTTCTGGGCTTCCCATTTCTCGAATTTATCTTCAATACAAATCAAAAGAGTTTTATTTTGAAGACAAGCATAATACGGTTATCAACTTTGGTGAACGCCATACCTTTTCCTTTTTCTTTGACGCATCCATGGAGGGAAATTTTATGAACATAACGGAGGAAGAATTTTTCAAACCATAGAAACCGCCAAGATTTTTGGAGATGAATTTCTTCAAAACCAATAACTCACTTTTAGATTTAAGCTTCTTATTCTGGGTAAAAAAGGACCTTTATCCCTGACCATGTAGTTGTCATTATAAACAAGGAATAAATTGGATAATCCATTGAATCTCCATTGGAGTCGTGAGTTGATCCCAAAATTTTCGGATTGAGAATTGAATTGGATCAGTGTAGCCCAATAAAGTTTTTTAGTAAAAGAAAAATCAAATTTTGGCCCTAAAAGCCAAAGTTTTGTCGTTTCGTTGAGGTGTCCCAGCTGAATGGAATCAAAATTCAACTTGATACTGGCCAATAGTTTGGGTTGAAATCTAAAGAAAAAATTATTTTCAAAGGAATATTTTGTTCCATCATAAAATCTTCCGTAGTTCTGAGTAGCTGTAAAATAAAAATCCTTAGCCAGATTAGTAGAATAATTGATTTCAAAAATTCTACTTTGATACACTTTCCCTCCTGTTAGTGGTGAATCCGGGTTGACTCCCGTGGGATCAAAATCACTGGGAAGATATTCGTTTGTATTGTAAAGACTTAATTCTAAAAGGTTTTGATTGGTATAGATGATCCTCAAGCTGGTCAAAAAATTGTTTTCAAGGATGTTTTGTGTTGCAGAATTCAACTTGAACCAAAGCCAGTGATTATAGGCCAATCTATAATAATTTACCTTTCCTTTTTTGGGATAAATTTTATAGGCGTAATAGGGGCTGAACTTTGAAACACCGATCCTTCTTAGGATTCCTAAATCTGAACGAAAATCATCCCCTAAATAAGAATACTCAAAATTGATTTCTTGTTCTCGGGTCTCTTTTGTTACTCTTACCCCTCCACTGAAACCATTTTCTTGATCCAGAGGACTAAAGGAATTGTAAGTAAAAAATCTTCCATTCCAAACATTATCCACAGAGTTTAAGTCGTATTCCAATCCGATGACTCGATTGTAAATGTCGTTTGGATCAACAAAATCATAATCTTTTGTGGTTTCTCTGTTGATGAAAAAGAACTTAAGTGCAGACCGATTGAATACTTTCTGGTTCAGAGAGAGCACTGTATTTAAGTTAGAGGGAATTTCATTGACGACATCATCTTGGGTGAGCATACTTAAAAATCCAATTTTTAGACCGTTAGTGATTTTACCACTGAGCCGAATACCCCCTAAAATATCGTTTTCGACCAATTTTCCTTCCTTATTTCTAGCAAGACCTATCCTTCTGGTAAAAAATGGAGTTATGGTTCTAAGGGCCCCAAAATTAGAAAACAGATCACTGTTTTGTAGAAAGAACTGTCTCTTTTCAGGGAGCTTGACTTCGAATCTTTTCAGATTTACAATTTCATCATCAACTTCTGCTTGAGAAAAATCAGGATTATAGGTGAGATCCAGATTCAGACCATTTCCTATGGGTATTTTCAAATCCACTCCCGTGGAAACATGATTCAAAGACTCATTGTCCTCAAAATTATTTATAGAAATGGCATTTGCAAAAGGGATGACAGAGATATTGGCATTGGATTCTCCCAAAGGCTTTTCGAAATGAATGTTTCCCATAAAAGCCAAGTTGTAATTCTTAAACTCTTGAGGGATTCTTGCCCAAGTAGTTCTTTGAAATTCAGACGTGTCGAATCTAAAAAAATTAAATCGCCAAGAACTAACCCCTTTGGGGTAATTGAGGGTAGAAAGCGGAATCCTCATTTCTATGATGTAGTAACCGGGAAACGTTTGACCCTCAACATCGAATTTAGCATCCCAAGTCCTATTGAGATCATTTAGAGCTGTCCCTACTCCGCCGTTGGAAACTAAAATATCGCTTTTTACCCCTTCCATATTGGACCCAAACATATAAGCGATATTACCGTCGCTAAAGGTGTCGAAAACAAAATTGATTTTGTCTGAATTTTTGCCGCTAAAGTCCCACTTTAGAGAGGGAACTACGTATTGGTCGGAAACCGAAAAGGCCTTACACATGATGTAGATGTTTTTCTCATCATAGAGCAATTTCAATTGTGTAGTGTTGGGAAATTCACTCGACTCATCTGGAAAATGTCTCCAATTCGCATAGGTTGAATCTGCCGTTTTCCAAGCCTCTTCCAAATCATTTCCATCTAAGGTTATTTCTGAATGTGTAAACTTTACCCTCATCTCAGGGTAAGTGTCTTGGGCCATTAACCCATTGAGGAAAGAGAGCAGAAGTAAAAGAAAAAGGGGCAATTTACTCCTCACCAACACCATGGGCGGATTATGTTCTGTAAAATGAATATCATTGTTTATTAAGCATTTGGAAAATTAATGAATCTCTGATGATTATTCAAGGTCAATAGTCTTAATAATCGTAACAAAATATTTTGTTGATCGCCGTTACTTTTAACACCTCTCGAATTTGATTGTTTTCCATTTCCCTATAAGTGGGTACAACAAACTGTGGTGATAAGCAGTGTATTTCAACATACACCAGCGTACTCCACAAATGTAATCAAGCCGCTGTTAAGGTAAAGTAGTGGTCTGAGTTATTTTCTGGAATTGAGTTTAGCCAAAAGCCTCAGAATTTCTAAATACAGCCAAATCAAGGTTACAAGTAGGCCAAATGCGCCATACCATTCCATGTATTTTGGTGCCCCTTTTTCGGCTCCTTCCTCAATAAAGTCAAAATCTAAGACTAAATTCAGTGCAGCGATGATGACAACCACAATGCTGAATCCAATACTCATAGGTGAAGCATTGTCAATTTGCATGATACCCATACTCGAGCCAAAAAACCCCATAACAAAATTGATCAAGTAAACAATGGCAATCCCACCGGTAGCGGCAAAAATCCCAAGTTTAAAATTCTCTGTAGGCTTTATGAGACCAGATCTGTAAGCCATAAGTAGGGACAAAAGAATCCCTACCGTCAAAAATATCGCATTGGTTACAATTCCATCATAAATACTGTTGTACATGAAAGAAATACCTCCTAACAAGCCACCCTCCAAAATGGCATAGAGGGGAACCGTAATCGGGGACCATTCTTTTTTAAAAACCGTAACAATAGCTACAATAAAACCGCCTATACCACAGGCGATTAATACGCCCGTACTGATAGCATTGAAGGTCATATAACCCGTGCCCACGAGTAGCAATAGACTGATGGCAGTTTTGTTGACTGTTCCATGGATTGTCATTTTTTCAGAAATGTCTGAACTAGGGGTAAAAGCACTTTTTGAAAGAACAGGATTTCCAGATCTGTAGGATAAGTGATTGGCCATTGATTTTTGTAAAATTAAAAGTGAAACATTGAATTACAAATATAATGAAATGAGGAAAATTAAAATATCACTTTGCTAAGACTTGAAAAAATAGGGGTAAGATGAGTGTTGTAGTTGGATCAATTTTAAATTATGTTTGTTTTGGGGGCTTTCTATGGCTCCAAAAGAAAAAAATTGATAAGTTGAGCCCAGTTTTTCTAAAAAGGTCTCATTGTCCACTAAAATACTTTTCCAATTCGATAATGTCTCCTTTTGAAGTTAAATCTGGAACGTGCTCAGCAATTGGAATACCGATCACTTTTATATTGTCAATGATCATGTTCATCAAAGCTCCCGGTAATTCTTTTTCGTTTCTGACGGGATGAATAGGGCAATTTTTTAGGTACTCAAAAAGTAATGTACCGTCAAACAAAAAGATGTTCATGCTGACCCTTATTTTTTGGAACGCGTCGGTGTAACGGTCAATTTTGCTCATTTCAGGCTTTTCGACTATGGCTAATAATTCATAATCCTCATTAAAACTCATAACTGCAAATCGTGAAATGGTTTCTTTACTGTATTTAAGAGAATCAATATCATACGCCAAAATTGCTTGACGGGAAGGAGTATTTCTGAGTAATTCGAGGGCGTGTTGTGAATACAGATTGTCACTATTGCATACGCAAAAGGTGTTTTCTTTAAGATGAGGATATTGTTCTAAGCATTGGAATAGTGCATCTGCCGTTCCAAATGGTTTTTCTCGACCATCGGGAACGTATTGGGTGGCAAATTGAATGTTTAAGTCTTTAAGTTCGGGCTTATTTTCAAAAGCCAAACGAAACATTTGAGCGTTTTCTCCTGTAATGATGAATACATTTTTGAACTTGGCTTTTAAAATATTTTCTAATAAGTAGCTCAAAAAGGGTTTACCCCCCAATTCAATGAGGCCTTTACTGAGCTGGTTGGCTTGTGCGATTTTTTCGGGAGATAAATTTTCGTCAATCGATTTTTTCATTCGAGAAGAAGCTCCGCCCGCCAATATTATTATGTTCTCAGTCATTTCAGTATGTTTTAATGTTTGCTCCCATAGCGATATCCACAGCAAAAGCATCTTTAGCTCCCGAAGCCTTGATGGCTTCTATGATTTGTTCTTTGTTGTTTTCTTTAGTAATTGCAACGATACACCCGCCTCCCCCTGAGCCTACTATTTTGCTTCCCAATGCTCCACTTTCGTTGGCTGAATCAATCATTTTATCCATTAAGGGTGGGGTAATTTTAAGGTATGATTTTAGAATATAGTGGTGTTCGTTCATTAATTCCCCTATGATTTGGGGATTTGCATTTTCTTTGAATGCCTTTGAAGCTCTTTGCGTGATATCGTGATTGCATACGGCGGCATAGAAATAAGGTTTTAGATGGGTTTCAACCCATTGCATATTTTCTTTCAAATCACTGACTTGGCTTAAAGCAATGTCAAAATTTGGTATTTGCGCTTTGACTTGATCGATGGCCTTCCATGCGTTACCTTTTAAATGAGAGAGGGTGCCAAAGGTGTCTTTGGATAAACCCGATACCCCCACAACCAAATTCAAGCCCAAATCATTGAAGAATTCCACTTCGTCGTTATGCGTATCCAAAAAAATAGTTTGGCCCATAGCAATGGTGAATTGATCCATTTTGCCTCCAGACGATCCTTGTTCAATGACTTCGGTTTCGTAGGCGAGAAGGGCTATTTCTTTTGGGGTGAAAGATTTTTCTGAAAAAGCGGCAATCAAAAAACGAATCCAAGAAATTGTCAAAGCGGAAGAACTCGACAAACCAGCATTGATAGGTATTTTACTCTTTATGGACAGCCGATAACCTCGGGTAGCGTGAATTTTTCTTTTTTGCAAAACTTTGAGGGCAACTTTGAGAAAATCTCCTCTTTCTAGGGTGTTAAAATCCTCCTTCAGCGGAAGGATTCTTTTCTGGTTTAAATCGGGCATGAAAATTTCAAAATGATCTTTTCCATTTTCTTCGGCCTCTATCGTCATCATTTTGTTTATGGCACAGGCGATAACAGGGAGTTCGATGTAGTCTTGGTGATCGCCAAAAAGACAAATCCTTCCTGGAGCTTTACTAATGATTTGTTTCATATGAGACTTTAGTGGATGGTAGGTAATTGATAACCGTTGTGGTATTGCTTTGTGAGGAATAAATCGTTGATTTTTGAATCGGTAAATCGATTTTCATCTGCCGACCAATTTAATTTTTGATGGGTGCGGAAAGAAATATTTCCCATTTGTGCTACTTTGGCAACATGGGCAGCTTCCTGAACGTTACAATTCAAGTTTTCGGGTCTATTTTCTCGAATGGCTTTGATGAAATTGAATTGGTGTTCTTCATGGCCGTTATTGGATTTTGTTTGCAAGGGAAGCAGTACTTTATTTTCACTTCTTTTTTCTTCGATCACTTCCCATCCATTTCGGTCCAGTACCAAGGTAGCATAGTTTCCAATAAAAGCAATACAGTGATCTCTTCCATAGGAGCCGTTATCAATACCCATAGCAGAATCCCAAACCAAATTGAACTCATCAAATTCGTATAGGGTGGTGAGAGTGTCGGGTGTTTCTTGACTCAAATCGGGATAGGCAAATTTTCCGCCCAATCCCACCACGGTTTTGGGGGTACTGGCTTTCATGCCTATGAGCGCATAATCTAATAAATGTACTCCCCAGTCGGTCATTAATCCACCGGCATAATCCCAGAACCATCTGAAATGAAAATGAAACCTACTGGCATTAAAAGCTCTCATGGGAGCGGGTCCCAACCAGGCATCATAATCTACCCCTTTTGGAGGAGCGCTATTTGCTACTTTGGGTTGTGGTCGCATCCATCCTTGATAGCAACAAACTTTCACCGTACGTATGGGGCCCAACTTTCCACTGTGCACAAATTGTACAGCATCCTGAAAATGAGTGCTGCTTCTTTGCCATTGACCTACTTGAATAATGCTGCCGTATTTTTTTTGTGCAGCGACCATGGTTTCACATTCTCCTATAGAATTCCCAATGGGTTTTTCAACATAAATGTGTTTGCCCGCTGCCGCCGCGTCTATCATCATCAAGGCATGCCAGTGGTCTGGAGTTCCAATATAGATGACATCAATGTCTTTTTGTTCAAGCATCTTGCGATAGTCGTCATATACCTTGATTTTGTCTTTAAAAGAAGCTACCGCTTTATCATTCAACCTTTTTTGGATTACATTTTGATCCACATCACAAATCGCAACCAGATTTACACCGGCTACTTTCAAAGCTTTAAGGGTATTCGTCCAACCCATTCCATTGATTCCGATAGAGCCAATATTGATCTGATCATTTGCAGAAACCGCAGAAGTGGTTTTTGAGAGCGCATATCCTTTGAGATGGGTGAGGAACATTCCTCCAGCGCCCATTACTAAACCTTTTTTTAAAAACTCTTTGCGATTCATTTCAATTTGTTTAGAGGTTCAAAATAACAAAACTTATTTTGCCTAATCAAAAAAACAATACTCTAATTCCACAACAATTTAGGTAAAGTTTTCGTTGGGTTCCAAATAGTATTTGGATTAGATGAAAGGATCAGTTTTTTAGGGATCAGGGATTTAAGATCTTATGATTTAGAGATTTTGGATTGATGATTTCAGGGATAGCAAGCCTATTTGCTTGAAGTTTAGTCCTTGTTATTACCCGTTGTTTTAATCCCTTGTCTAACGGGAGGGTTTTTTATTAGCATATTCTCGAAAAAATATTAATTTTGGGCCGTTAATGTTTGGAATCGTTTGATCCGTTTTTTCAAAATAATTACCAATTTTATAATAAAATTAAATTGGTTCGTTCGAAAAACAAAAAACGACTCATGCATTGAAAACCCTATAAGGACGCGTAGCTCAGCTGGATAGAGCATCTGCCTTCTAAGCAGACGGTCACAGGTTCGAATCCTGTCGCGTTCACTCGTTCAAGTGATGATTCTTCCATGAGATGAGCATCATAAGTCTTTTGTCTCACTAATTTTCCAAGCCCTTAAGAGCTTTTTAACTTTGAACATGGTCATCACCGCTCGCATGTGTGGGGATTCTTTTCCGTATATGATCCAATCAGAGGTGTATTGTGGATAGTGAAAGCAAATTTTGTAAAGTACTTCATGACTTATAGACGATTTTCTTCTTATCGCAGAGGAAATTATATTGCGTCCTACTCGAATTTTTCTTTCGAAAGCAGCCACTGAAATATTTTCATTTTCAGTAATGATTAATAAACGATCGTATATTGTTTCCAGAGTGCTGATTTAAAATAAATTTAAAAAATCTTTAAACTGTTGAGATTGTTTAACAAATTTATCGGTCAAAACAAAATTTATTTATTGAAAATCAATATTTTACAATTTATTAACACGGAAATTTTTAGCAATAAAAATTGTTGTTAATGGAGTATATTTTAACTCCCC
>ERZ887849.916-NODE-916-length-29726-cov-11.432341_pt1 | contig 29726 bp, 29 predicted proteins | sample MGYA00521267_ERZ887849 | MGnify/ENA primary metagenome ERZ887849 (study PRJEB32303, sample SAMEA104408601) | aquatic metagenome | biome: Brackish water; feature: Pelagic; material: water | place: Baltic Sea | collected 2014-06-06T16:11:00 | depth 2,863 m ... | reverse complement strand
CTCGGGGGATATTATGCGGTCGGGCTCTATCATCTGACACCATGGTGGTTTTGCCCTGTAGCATACATTGATGGTTAGATATTTTCACTAGCGGGCCGGAGGTTTATTGTGATTAACGCCGCACCTAGGAGCCCATACTTTTTAGCGCCAGACGAATCAACTCGCCGGCATCGCTGACCGATTCGCTGGCCACGCGACTAATGATTTTCGCTGCGTCTGTGGGTTTATAGCCCAGGGCGATCAAGGCACTTTCAGCTTCCTGAGAAATATCCGGCTTGGCCTCCTGAGTACCTGCTGCCGAACCTGCAGCGGTGGCATCCACATCGCCGATCTTATCGCGCATCTCGATTAATAAACGCTCGGCGGTCTTGTTGCCCACACCGGGCAGCTTGACCAAGGTGGCTATATCGTTGTTGTGCACACAGACTGCAAAGTCATTGGCAGACATGCCCGACAGAATCGCCAGAGCCATTTTTGGGCCTACGCCATTGACCTTTATAAGATAGCGAAACAGTTGCCGTTCAGATTGGGTGCCAAAGCCGTAGAGTTGCTGGACATCCTCGCGCACCACAAAGTGCGTGTGCAGAGTGACCGCCTCGCCCACTGCCGGAATACCAAAGAAAGTGTTCAGTGACACCAGCACCTCATAGCCCAAGCCCTGCACATCGATCAATAGATCCGGTGCCTGTTTTTCAATTACCTTACCCTGAAGTCGTCCAATCATTGTCGCTATAAATCCTCAGTTGGTTTATTTAAGTCGCCCGCGGGCGTAGCCACTGGCGCCCGTTGCTGCCAGTGCTCTGGAGGTCTGGGCATGACAGAGTGCCACCGCCAGTGCATCAGCTGCATCTTCCGCTGGCGCACTTGAAAGCTTGAGTAGCTGCACTATCATCATCTGCACTTGGGACTTGTCTGCGCCGCCAGTGCCCACTACCGCCAATTTAATGCTGCGGGCAGAGTACTCGCCCACCGAGAGTCCGGCATTGACCCCGGCAACAATTGCCGCACCTCGCGCCTGACCCAGTTTTAGCGCGGAGCTGGCATTATGGGATAAAAACACTTCTTCTATGCCCATTTCCTCGGGCCCGTACTGCTCGACCAGCTGGCTGACACCGTTGAAAATGATTTTTAAGCGCTCTGGAAGTGAGCCCTCAGGCAGGCGAATAATTCCACTGGTGACATAGCTCACTTTGCCAGCCACCGCATCAACTATCCCGTAGCCGGTGCGTCGCGATCCTGGGTCTATGCCAATTATTCGGGTCATATGGTTCTATTGCTTTTATGGGTTTGGGGATAACGCCGCAGAGTGTTGCAATCCCCTGTCTGGGAGTCAACAACTATAGATAGCCTGCAACCGCGGAAAATTTATTTAGTGCCTCATTATCCGGGCCTAACTATTCAGCTCGCAGAGCATCTATAGGTGTCATTTTAGCGGCGCTGGCAGCCGGCTGACTGCCGGCCAGCAGACCAATGACCATGGATATTCCCAGAGCACCTAGCACTATGGTTGGGCTCAGGGCTACAGGCAAACCTGGCACAAAAAGATATATAAGTAGCAACAAAAAGGCCACCAACAGCACCCCACAGATACCGCCAATCAGACCTAGCACCAGAGCCTCCCCCAAAAACAGCATACGCACCGTCTGGGTGGTGCCACCCAAGGCGCGCAATAGCCGAACCTCAGCGGTGCGTTCAGTGACAGTAATCATCAAAATAGTAGTGATCCCCACAGCGCCCACCAACAGGGAGATAGCCCCCAACCCAGTCCCAGCAAAGGTGAGAATACTGAGAATATTGTCCATAGTGACTAATACCTGATCCTGAGTGATCAGAGTAAAGTCCTCAAAACCATGGCGCTCAATTAACAGATGGCTGATCTTGTCGGCCATGGCCTCACTGGTGGATCTGGGGTTAAAAAAAATATCGATCTCCATTAGGCTCTGACGATTAAACAGTTGCATGCCTTTGCCTGCAGGTATAAATACCATATCGTCGAGATCTGTACCGAGAAATTCACCCTTAGGCGCAACCACCCCAATCACCCGATAGCACTCGCTACCAATGCGTACAAAACGGCCCACCGGATTGACCCCACCGAACAGCTCAGTTTTAACTTTGCTGCCCAAGACCACCAGCGCCCTGGCCCGTTGCAAATCATCGGCAGGCAAAAAGCGCCCCTGAGCGATCTCCAAATTCCACGCTTTGTCCGCGGCGCCACCGACACCGGCCACATCTGTATAGCGCGCTCGCTGATTGTGCTTAACCTTGGCATTGCCCATTACCAGGGGCACTACCTCTTCCACATTAGGTAGCTGACTGATAGCCGTGGCGTCATTCAGGGAAAGTGGTCTGGTAGTGTTAAGGAGGCCGCCGACACCAAAGGTTTCAGTTTTCCCCGGGTTTACCGCGATAATATGACTGCCAAATTGAGTGAACTCATTGAGTACAAACACCCGCAGGCCCTCCCCTAGGGCACTGAGCACGACCATTGCCGCAATACCAATAGAGAAACCGACAATGGTTAGCAAGGTTCTGGTGCGCTGCATCCACAGTGCTCGAAAGACCCAACTACTGCTATCGCGAAAATTCATTGCTGTAGCCCTCGCAGTGCCAGCACCGGATCCAGTGCAGCTGCGCGTTTTGCTGGCATAATTGAAAACATCAGGCCAGTGCCAAAGGCCACCACCAGTGCTGCGGGCACGGCCCAGTTAGGCGGCTGCAGAGGAAAGCTAGGCCATAGACCTGCAAAAATAGTAATCAGAGCAAAGGCAATACCCAGTGCCGAGCCCATAGAGATCAGCAGCAGGGATTCGCCGATAAACAACTGTTTAATTTGGCGACTGCTAGCACCTATGGCCTTTAACAGACCAATCTCTTGACGCCGCTGACTCACGGAAATCAGACTGATGTTCATAATTAGAATACCCGCCACCAGCAGGCTAATAGAATAGATTGCCGCTATGGCCATGGTCAGTGTGGCGAGAATATTATCAAAGGCAGCGAGCATGGAATCCTGGCTGATCACGGTAACATCTTCCTCACCATCGTGACGGCTGCGAATAAGTTTGAGGATTTTTTCTTGGATTTTGTCACTGTCGGCACTGGGGGCAATATCCAGCAGAATGCGAAATAGGCCCGGAGAGTCAAATAACTGTTCAGCGGTGCGCACCGGAATCAACAGCATATCCCGCATATCCAGCCCCAGAGATTCACCGCGCTCTTCGAGCACGCCGATAACCCGCATGCGCCGATCACCGACCCGTACCCATTCTCCCAAGGCACGACTGCTGCCAAACAGTTCGCGTTTAACTTTGATCCCCAACACACAGACCGCCAAAGGTTCTGAGCGGGAGCGTGAGCTGAGAATTCTACCGGCACCCACTGCTAGCTGACGCACAGCAAAAAACTTGTCGCTGCTGCCCAGAGTAATAACCTCTCTGGAGCGACTGGAATGGGCCACTGTGGTAGTTCCGGCAATAATAGGCGCCACTGCCAGCACGCCAGGAATTCGCCCCAAGGCATTGGCATCTTCAAGGGTCAGATCCCGAGGTGCAGCGCCATAGATAGGAGGACCACCACCGGTGGTTTCCTTGCGTCCCGGAAGCACAATTAAAATGCGATTGCCCAGTGCCGAGAACTCTCGATCCATATAGCCGCGAGCGCCCTCACCGAGACTGGTAAGCAGAATCACCGAGGCCACACCTATGGCCACCGCCAAGAGCAACAACCCTGTGCGCACTTTGTGACGCAAAAATATTTGCCGATTAAAACTAAACTGGTCAGATAGTCTCATCGCGACTCTTTTGCGTTTTTGCATGATCATTCTTAAGACCATTTGCATGACCATTTTCAAAGGCAGTCTGATCACTATAGACCGATCCGTCGACCATGCGGATATGGCGTCTGGCTCGATCGCCAAGCTTCTGATCATGGGTCACTGTAATAAGGGTAATGCCGTCCTGATTGAGTTTCTCCAGCACATCGATAACTTCACCACCTGATTTAGAATCGAGATTTCCTGTTGGCTCATCGGCCAGCAACAGTCTTGGTCGCATCACAATAGCCCTAGCTATAGCGACCCTCTGCAACTGGCCCCCAGACAATTGATTGGGCTTGTGAGAGGCGCGCTGAGAGAGACCCACCATAGCCAGAACGTCGGCTACGGCAATGCGGCGCTGCTTTAGGGGCTGGCCGGCAAGCATCATTGGCAGTTCAACGTTTTCAAACGCGCTGAGCCGATTAATCAGATGGAAAGATTGAAAGATAAAACCGATATTTTCACCGCGCAAATGGGCGCGGCGCTCTTCATTGAGTTCTTCGGTGGCCACCTGATCAAACCAGTAGCGCCCAGAGTCCGGGCGATCCAGCAGGCCAATCATATTTAACAGTGTCGACTTCCCCGAACCCGAGGGGCCCATAACACTGAGATACTCTCCCGATCCTATCTGCAAACTCACATCTCGCAAAGCCCGCAGTGGAGAATCCCCAACCTGATAGGTTTTATTAATCGTCTCCAGTTTGATCATGGCCCGTCTACTACCCTGACCTCGGCGCCCTCAATCAATCCCTGGGTACCTATATTGCCAATAATCTTATCGCCCTGTTGGACACCGCTGATAACCTCACTGAAATGCCAGTTGGACAATCCCAGCTCCAACTCTCGGCGTTCGATACGATTATCTTGGTTTACCAAAAGCACATATTTCTCATCGACCAATAGTTCTGTGGGCACCCTTAAAGCTGAGTCTTTGGCCTGCAAAACAATTTCCATATCGGCGCTATACCCAGCCAATAAAAGCGGCATCTGCTGATCAGTATCCAGTTCAGCCTCCACTTCAACTGTCCGCGCCTGCTTTTCCAGATCCAATACATAGGTGGAAATACGCCGCACTTTAGCCGGGAAATTACGCTGGCGAAAAGCATCCATGGTGACTCGCACCGGCATGCCTATGGCAATCTGTGAGGCATCGACTTCATCTATGGGGGCACTGATGTAATGACAGTCATCGGTGAGTAAGTCGATAGCCGGAGGGGTCTGAACCCCTGGGGGCGAGGGAGTGGAAAACTCCCCCAGTTCGCCGGTCACTTCGGCGACCCGTCCAGCAAAGGGAGCGTGGAGATAAGTCTGAGCCAGTACCGCCTCGGCCAATTTCATACTGGCTTTCGCCTGCCCTACTCTTGCCTCAGCCGCCTCACAGGCTGCGGCACTGGCATTGGATTTGGCCAGAGCCAGATCGGCGCGCTCGGAGGAAACCAGTTTCTTTTCAACCAGTGCCAACAGGCGTTGCGACTCCCGGGCATCTGAGGCGCTGGCAATGCAGATACTTTGGCGCTCTTTGTCCATAGAGCTGGCGATTGCCTTGGCTTGTTCCACCTGAGCTGCGCGATCCTCGTTCCACAGTGACATAAGTAACTGCCCCGCTACTACCTCTTCGCCTTCGTCAACATAGAGCTGAGCGATCTGGCCACCTATGGGCAGCGATAGTTTGGAGCGCTGACAGGCTTCGACAGTTCCCGCGCGAGTATTGGAAACACTGTTTTCCACCAACCCCATTGAGAGCTCAACCAAGTGCACCTCTGGTAGTTGCGGTCGTGAAAAAAAGTAAATAAGAGCGGCCAGCAAACTGAGTGCCGCGATCCAAATCCATCTGCTATTCATAGCTCTACCTTTTCCGAGTTGATGCTATAAAAGTAGTGAACGGCCGAGAAGATATCTAGTGAACTATTGCGAGAGACGCAACAGACTGCACTTGAATTAAGTTTGCCTGATACAGAACAACCTCAGGGGGGAACAGCACCAGATAAAGAGTCCTGTGCGCTAAGACATGAAAGGTGAAAATAAGAAATAAAAAAAAGCCCTCTGGCATGACGCCGGAGGGCCTGTTCTAAACCGACTCGTTTAGTCGTCAGTTTTAGCTTCTGCTTTGGCTTTTTTCGATGCAGCTTTGGCTTTTGGAGCGGCCTTGGCTTTTGCAGCCGCTTTGGCCTTTGGTGCAGCTTTAGCCTTGGGAGCCGCTTTAGCCTTTGCCTTGGGAGCCGCTTTCTTGGCCGGTGCCTTTTCTTCAGCAGGAGCTTCAGCTACAGGCTCTTCTGCTACAGCATCTTCAGCAACAGCCTCTTCTGCTGCGGGCTCTTCTGCTACGGGCTCATCTATTACGGGCTCTGCAACGACTTCAGGCGCAGCTTCTTCAACTACTTCAGGAGCAGCTTCTACAATGTCTTCAACCACTGGTGCTGGCGCGGCGGTTTTAACCAGCCCTTGGGCCTGCAAAATCGCTACTTTGTCGTCGCCATTAACCCAGTTATGTTCGCTGTTCTTAACTGCAAAACGACCAGAGCCCTTTTGATAAACTGTGTATTCTTTTGTTTTTTTAATAACTTTCATCGCTGTTTCCTCTTCTGATTACTCGCTTGAGTTTATAGTATTTATCAATCCTACTACTTCTTTAAAGCCGACCCATGCGCCTGAGCAATTGCTCTAGCACAAAATTCGGAATCTCTGCGTTGGTGCAGAACTGCCGAACAGCTCTATACCTTCCTAATCTTCAAAGCATTTTCTGATAACATTTATTACCCGACCTCAACATCCTACAGGCTGGCAATCCAAGTTAACAGCGCGACAAAAGTCTCAATCTTTGCCCTAGCCTATAAGGTTAAGCACTGGGCTGCTCTTTAGTGCGCAGCTTAATACTCAGGTCCCGCAGCTGGTTGTTATCTACCACACCAGGTGCATCAGTGAGCAGACAGGCAGCAGACTGTGTTTTCGGGAAGGCAATCACATCGCGAATAGAGTCGGCGCCGGTCATCAACATCATCAGGCGATCGAGACCAAAGGCCAGGCCACCGTGCGGGGGAGCGCCATGCTTAAGGGCGTCGAGCAGGAAGCCAAATTTTTCGCGCTGCTCTTGCGCATTAATCCCCAACACATCAAAGACTGTCTGCTGCATATTCTGATCGTGAATACGAATCGAACCACCACCCAACTCACAACCGTTAAGAACCATATCATAGGCGCGAGACAGTGCTTCGCCCGGGTTGGCCCTGAGCTCTTCTTCGCTGCACGAAGGCGCGGTAAAGGGGTGATGCAATGGTGTTAGTGCGCCAGAGTCAGTAGTTTCAAACATGGGGAATTCAATCACCCACATCGGTGCCCAGGCACAGGTATAGAGATCCAGATCCGCGCCCACTTTGCAGCGCAGCGCGCCCAGTGCCTCGGAAACAATCGAAGACTTGTCGGCACCAAAGAAGACGATATCGCCATTCTTGGCATCCAGCCGCTGCATAATATTCATTGTCACTTCATCGCCGAGGAATTTAATAATCGGCGACTGCAGTCCTTCTATACCATTTTCAATGGCGTTGACCTTTATCCAAGCAAGACCTTTAGCGCCATAAATACTGACAAACTTGGTGTACTCATCGATCTTCTTGCGAGAAATTTCAGCGCCGCCTGGCACTTTAAGTGCAGTGACTCGACAGGCTGGGTCGTTAGCTGGACCTGCAAAGACTTTAAATTCAATCTCTTTGAGCAGGTCTTTGATCTCAACCAGTTCCAAGGGGATGCGTAAATCCGGCTTATCGGAACCGTATCTATGCATGGCATCGGCATAGGTCATGCGCGGGAAGCTTCCGAAATCAACGCCCATATGCTCGGAGAAGACGCCGCGAATCATGGTTTCTGTAGTGGACATAATGTCCTCTTCATCGACAAAAGAGGCCTCTATATCAATCTGAGTAAATTCTGGCTGACGATCAGCGCGCAGATCTTCATCGCGAAAACATTTGGCAATTTGGTAGTAGCGATCAAATCCGGCAACCATCAACAACTGCTTAAATAGCTGTGGCGACTGAGGCATAGCAAAAAACTGCCCGGGGTGCGTTCGCGAGGGAATCAAATAATCTCTCGCGCCCTCGGGGGTGGCCCTGGTCATGATCGGGGTTTCTATATCTAAAAAGCCATCGTCCACAAGGTAATTGCGGATCGATGAACTTATCTTGGAACGGAAGCGCAGGCTGTTTTGCATTTCCTTGCGACGCAAATCCATATACCGATACTTGAGCCTGACATCTTCACCAACGGTGACATGCTCATCTAACTGGAACGGCGGTGTAACGGCGCTATTGAGGATTTCCATGGCAGTGCCATAGACTTCAATTTCACCAGTGGCCATATTGCTATTCACTGTTGCAGCACTGCGAGCGCGAACTATGCCGGTGACCTTAAGTACATATTCAGAGCGAACGCTGTCGGCCTGCTCAAAGAACTCACCGGCGTCGGGATCGAATACCACCTGAACAATACCTTCGCGATCGCGCAGATCAACAAAGATAACACCACCGTGATCACGGCGACGATCCACCCAACCGCAGAGGGTTACTTCTTGATCAATATGTTCACTGGTGAATAACCCACAATAGTTAGATCGATACATCTGTTGTCTTTCCCTACTCAAATTTGCTTTGGTTAAATTTAAATGAGCTCTCTAATAAGTTTTTATTTAAGAGCTACTGGCGTCAGTGGTGGATGCCTTGGAGCTACCACCACTTTCGCTAAGATTCTTTTTATTGCCGGTTTTAAAGTCGGTTTCATACCAACCACTTCCACTGAGGCGAAAGCCCGCGGCGGAAAGTTGCTTTTTTAACTCAGGCTTTGCACAGGCTGGGCAAACCACCAGCTTGTCATCACTCATTTTTTGTATCGCTTCGAGCTCATGTTCACAGGCTGCGCAGCGATAGTCATATATGGGCATAGATCTGATTCCTAACACTGTAAGACGGTAAAAATACACTTATCCAGTAGCTGCAGACAGTTGAAATGACCTTCACTGGAAACTGCCGCGCTGAAAAAGCGCCGCATTATACCCCAGCGCTAGCACTTGTAGAATGCCCGCAGATGAGCTGAGCCCGCCGAAGATTAAAAAAACACGAAAAACATTGCCATTTTTGGCATATCAGGAAAACAGCGGCTATAAATGATTGCGAGGCTCTGTTGGCTGCTTATCGCAATACAGCAGGGATGAAATTTGATTTACATTTATAAAGGAAAATGTGATGGCTGTTAAGAAAGGATCTGCGAAAGCAACCTCAACTGCGAAAAAGGCCAAAAAACCGGCTGTGCAAAAGACTCTATCCGCTGCTAAAAAAACCACTAGTGGGAAAAAAGCGGCTGTAAAAAAAGCCCCTAAGAAAGTTGCTGTAAAAAAAGCACCTGTAAAGAAAGCATCTGCAAAGAAAGCTGCAGCACCCAGCAAAAAAGTCACTGCTGTGCGAGGACGCTATAGCAAGACTCAGATCATCAGTGAACTGGCCGCCAACTCGGATCTGACTCGCAAGCAGGTCAGCACACTGCTCACTGAACTGGCCACTCTGGTGGAACGCCATGTTAAAAAGCGCTCGGTGGGTGAGTTTGTCCTTGCCGGCCTGATTAAAATCCACACCGTTAAGCGTCCGGCCAAGAAAGCTTATAAAGGTATTAACCCTTTCACCGGAGAAGAGATCACCTTCAAGGCACGCCCTGCATCAGCGGCAGTAAAAGTCCATGCCTTAAAAGGCCTAAAAGATATGGCCCAGTAACGACTAGGTCTGACCCCTATTGAGCCTGCTCAGTCTGCAAGCCTAAAGGCGCAAGTGCAGTGACAATACGCGCGGCTGTTTCAGTTAACAGCTGCGGCGGATAGACCTCCGCAGCCACAGCCCCCCAGATAGGCCCGGGCCAAGCGGCGTCGCTTTCAAATCGCACCACATGGTGCATATGCAGCTGCGGAACCATGTTGCCTATGGTCGCGACATTTATTTTGTCTGCCCCGAACAAGTCGAACAATGTCTGAGCCAGCAGACAGGACTCATCTAACAGCTGCTGTCGATCGGTCGCATTGAGCTGATAGATCTCGCACATGCCTTCGCGCTTAGGCACCAAAATACACCAGGGATAATTAGCGTCTTTGCTGAGCAGTAATAAGCTTAATGGAAAAGCACCTAGTAACTGGGTATCCGCTTCTAATCGGGGATCTAATTGAAACATTTTGTCCTCATCTCTACTTACTCTCTATACGTCGACAGCTCAGGGCCGTAAAATGGCCGCCTAAACCAACCGACCAGCAGTGTAAGAGAAACCATGCGCGCCAGCCAATACCTGATTTCAACAAAAAAAGAATCTCCCGCCGATGCCGAAGTGATCAGCCATCAATTGATGCTGCGCGCCGGCATGATCCGCAAAGTTGCCTCTGGACTCTACTCCTGGCTGCCTCTTGGTTTGCGTGTGTTTCGCAAAGTAGAAGCCATTGTCCGTCAAGAGATGGACAAGTCTGGTGCCTTAGAATTGATGATGCCTGTGGTACAGCCTGCGGATCTCTGGGAGGAATCTGGACGCTGGGGTCAGTTTGGTCCTGAATTACTGCGTATCAAGGATCGTCATGGTCGCGAGTTCTGCCTCGGACCCACTCACGAAGAAGTAATTACCGATATAGTGCGCAATGAAATCCGCAGCTATAAGCAGCTACCGGCTAATTTCTATCAAATCCAAACCAAGTTTCGCGATGAGCGCCGACCACGCTTTGGTGTCATGCGTACTAGGGAGTTCTGCATGAAGGACGCCTACTCCTTTCATATAGACAGCGCATCTCTGCAGGAGACCTATGACCTGATGTACCAGACCTACTCGACGATTTTCGATCGCACCGGCCTGGTCTATCGCGCGGTACTGGCGGACACCGGCAGCATCGGCGGCAGCGTCTCCCATGAATTTCATGTACTGGCAGAGTCCGGGGAAGATGCCATCGTCTTTTCCAGCGAGAGTGATTACGCCGCCAATATAGAAAAAGCCGACGCCCTGGCGCCCAGCGAAGCTGCCCTGCCCGCCACCGAAGAAATGGCCGAACTGGCCACCCCCGGTGTGCACACGATTAAACAGCTCTGTGAATTTATCGACACCAGCGCTGAGAAAACTCTCAAGGCCCTGATTGTTAGCGCCGAAGATGCAGAGGGAAGAACCCAACTCTACGGCCTAATGATCCGCGGCGATCATGAGCTCAATGAAGTGAAAGCACAGCGCGCCTTAGGGTTGCAAACCGAAGTGACTTTTGCCACTGAAGACCAGATTAAAAGCTCCTTGAACTGTTCTCCGGGATCCATTGGTCCGGTGAATCTCAATCTGCCCATTGTGGTAGACCACTGGGCCGCTCAACTTAGTGACTTTGTCTGTGGCGCCAACCGCGATGGCTATCATCTCACTGGCGTTAACTGGCAGCGAGACTGCGGCGAATTCACCGTAGCCGATATTCGCAATGTAATCTCAGGCGATCCAAGCCCAGATGGAAAAGGCGTACTGGAAATTAAGCGCGGTATTGAAGTGGGTCATATCTTCCAGCTCGGCACCAAATACAGTGAAGCCATGAAAGCCACAGTGCTGGACGAAAACGGTAAAGACCGCGCTATGTCCATGGGCTGCTATGGTATAGGTGTGAGTCGCATTGTTGCCGCGGCCATAGAACAGAACCATGATGACAACGGCATTATTTGGCCAGAGTCCATCGCTCCATTTCAGGTGGCTATAGTGCCGATCAATATGCACAAGTCTGAACTGGTTGCCGAAACCTGTATGGCGCTCTATAACAAGTTGGTTAGCGCCGATTGTGAAGTGCTGTTTATGGATGAGCCCAAGGCCCGCCTCGGCGGCATGTTGGCGGATATCGAACTCATTGGTATTCCCCATCGAATCGTTATTGGCGAGCGTGGTTTGGCCGATGGCAATGTCGAATACCGCAACCGCCGGGAACCAGAAAATCAACATATAGCTATGGATAAGCTGGATGATTTTATTGCCGAGAACATTACTAAATAGCAGCTTGTTATGGCCACAGTGGATTACTGTGGCCCTGCTTCTGCTCTCTGTTTCAACCGTTGTAGTCTGTGCTGAGAAACCTGCAGCCGACCCAGCACTCTTATCTCTGCTTAAACAGGCCGCCGCCGAAGCCGATAGTTTTGACAATCAATACGATGCCTAAGTTTGGCTGATGGAGAAAGAACCGGCACTGGCCAGATTAGTCAAAGATCCAGTCCAGCGTATTTCACTGCTCAAGCTTATTCACAGAGAAGCCTCTCGGGCTGGGCTCTCCCCTGAAATCGTTCTCGCATTAATTGAAGTGGAAAGTCATTTCGATAGTTATGCCGTCTCTTCTGCAGGCGCCCAGGGCATGATGCAAGTAATGCCCTTCTGGAAACATGAAATCGGACGTCCAGAGGACAACCTGATCAATATACAAACCAATTTGCGCTACGGCTGTACCATACTTAAATATTATCTCGACCGAGAAAAAGGCAGACTGGCAGACGCCCTGGCCCGCTACAATGGCAGCTATGGACAGTACTGGTATTCAGAGCGGGTGCTAGATACCTGGGCCAAGCGTTGGCGCTAGATTTACCCAGCTACAGTTAATGAGTTAACGCAGTAGCTTTGTTAGACTCAACAGACACTCTTGGGAGCTGCTTATGTCAAAGTTCATCACCAGCACAGAACAGACAGTCTTACCACAACAACTGCGTCAAAAAATACGCAGCGGCCAACACAGCGGCAATACCTCTGGATTTTGCAATGGCTATGTACAGTGCAATTTGGTCATTCTTCCGGCAGATTCAGCCGCAGATTTTCTGCAGTTTTGTCAGAGCAACCCCAAACCCTGCCCGTTGATTGCCACCTCCAAGCCCGGCGATTTTAGTCTGCCGTCCCTGGGTGACAATATTGATATACGCACTGATATACCAAGCTATAAGGTCTTTGAACAGGGTCAGGTGGTCAGCGAAGTCAACGATATCACCCCGCTGTGGCGCAATGATCTAGTGGCTTTTTTGCTCGGCTGCTCCTTTTCCTTTGAAGAAGCATTGATTGCCGATGGCCTAGACGTGCGCAATGTCAGCGAGGCGGTCAATGTCCCTATGTACAGAACCAATATAGACTGTACCCCCTCCGGCCCCTTTGCTGGTGAGATGGTTGTGAGTATGCGGCCATTTGTCCCAGAAGACGCATTGCGAGCTGCAGAAATTTGTAAGCGCTTTCCATCTGTGCACGGAGAACCAATACATTATGCCAATCCCGACCATATAGGGATTGCCGATATTAGCCGCCCAGATTTCGGAGATGCGGTGACCATTAAAGAAGGAGAGCTACCGCTGTTCTGGGCCTGTGGTGTAACCCCGCAAGTAGCCTTGGAAGCCGCAAAACTACCTTTTTGTATAACCCATAGTCCCGGCTGCATGCTGGTGACGGATTTGAAGAATACGGATCTCGCGGTGACGGTTGACTGACTGAGCGATTTGCAAAGGCTGGTAGCCAGAGGCGGGAGATCCTTAGTAGATGGCACCAGTAACTCAAAAGAAGTATTGCATTGCCTTCGGCATCAATTAGGCTGCGCTTATGATTTGCCTTGGTGCCGTAAAGCGCGAGGACCTGTTTGAGCGATAGCGAGTTCCGCAGCGCAGGCAATAACGCAAATCATGCAGCCGATGCCGAAGGCAATGCGATACTTCAGCGCACCCAGCAAGCATCAAATGACCAACAGCAAACCAGCAACATTTAGGAACCCAACATGGCACTACTACTAAATTGCGATCTCGGCGAAAGCTTCGGCGCCTGGACCATGGGCCTAGACGACCAGGTCATGCCCCATATAGATCAAGCCAATATCGCCTGTGGCTTCCACGCTGGCGACCCGGTGGTGATGAAAAAAACCCTGCTCTCTGCCAAGCGTAATAATGTCATAGTTGGCGCACACCCTAGCTACCCAGATCTAGCAGGCTTTGGCCGTCGCTCAATGAAACTGCCAGCCATCGAAATAATTGCCATAGTCCAGTACCAGATCGCAGCCATTGCAGGCATGGCACAAAACCTCGGTGTGCCCGTAACCTACGTCAAACCCCACGGCGCCCTCTACAATGACATGATGGCCAACGGTCATATCCGTAGCGCGATTATGGAAGCCATAGCCGAATCCCATCTGCCCCTAGCCTTTATGTTACAGGCGACACCTGATGCTGACACCCACAGGGAAGAGGCCAAGATGTTTGGCATCGACGTCATTTTTGAAGCCTTTGCCGACCGCTGCTACGACGACAACGGCGCCCTGCTCTCCAGGGCCAAAGAAGGAGCAGTGCACAGCCGCGAAAAAATGCTCGCCCAGGTTGAGCAGCTGAAAAATGAAAGCTCTGTTACCACCGTAAGTGGCCACCGCCTTGAACTGCAGGCCGACTCTCTCTGTGTCCATGGCGACAACCCGGAAAGCGTAAAAGCTATCCAAGAAATCCGCCAGTTAATTAATTCCTAATGAATGCACTACAAAATATCTCCATCGCGGGAGAGAATTCCCTAATAGTCTATTTTGGCGATGCCCCCAGTGAGTCAATCGCCTCAGAGGTGGCCGCAACCGCAGGGCAGCTGCGCACCAGTCTCGGCGAACAACTGATCGACCTAGTACCCTCCTACGCTTCACTGCTCGTGATCTACGACCATTTAAAAACCGACCACCACGCCGTGCGCGCCGCCATTCGCCATGCACTGGCTAGACCAATTGAGGCAGATACCAGTCAATTAGGGGCTCTGGTGACACTGCCGGTTTACTACAGCGTCGAATCAGGACCAGACTTGCAAACACTGGCCGACAATGCCAGCCTCTCCACTGAAGAAGTCATTAGCATTCACCAGCAAGCTGAATACCGTGTCTATGCTATTGGCTTTGCCCCGGGTTTTGCCTATCTTGGGGAGCTGGACCCACGTATTGCCGCACCGCGGCTGGCCACCCCACGACAAAAAGTCCCCCGAGGTGCCGTCGCCATTGCCGACCGTCAAACCGCAGTCTATCCAGCAGAATCTCCGGGAGGCTGGAATCTTATTGGTCTCTGCCCAGAACTGATGTTCGACCCCAGTGTTGAGCCGAGTATGCCGGTTAAGGTAGGCGATCGAGTGCGCTTCAAAGCCATCGACAGAGAGACCTATCTGGATATGGGAGGGCTCTTGTGAACATGGGTATGAACATGAACGCCAATAAAAATACTGGTTTTAAGGTTATCCAGCCGGGCATCTATAGCCTGATTGAAGACGCCGGACGCTTTGGCCATCACGGCATTGGCCTTACCAGCGGCGGCCCACTGGATGGCAATGCCTTTCGCTGGGCTAACCGACTCTGTGGCGATCAGCAAAACGCTGCCGCTATTGAAATCACCGTCGGCGGTTTGGTTTTAGAATCCAAGGTCAACACGACCATTGCCGTTACCGGCGCCAATACTCCATTGACGATTAACGCGCAATCCCGAGAGCTATGGCAGAGTCATCAGGTGAAAATCGGCGACCGTATCGAACTGGGATTTGCCACCTCGGGCAGTCGTAGCTACGTGGCAGTTGCCGGCGGCTTTAACATTGATGCCATATTTAATAGCGTGGCCACAGTGCCACGAGAAGCTCTGGGTGGATTGCATCGCGATGGCTCGCCACTGCAAGCTGGGGACTTTATACCCTGCACAGAGAGCCTCTCTCAGTCACAGCTGCGTGTACCCGAAAATCGACGCCCAGAATACAGCGCCAATAGCGCTCTCTTGCGCGTGATACTGGGTTACCAACAGCAGGCGTTTAGTAATTTTGATAAACAGCTGTTTTTTAGCTCTGAATATTGGGTTACTGAAAGCAGCGACCGCATGGGTTTTAGACTTAAGGGCCCAGCCATAAAACCAACAGTGAATGGTATCCTCTCCGAGGGTATTTGCCTCGGCGCTATTCAGGTGCCGGCGGATGGTCAGCCGATCGTACTGCTCAATGACCGCCAAACCATCGGCGGCTATCCCAAACTTGGCTCTCTGCTCTCTCTGGATATTGGCAAGCTAGCGCAACTACTGCCCGGTGGCATACTGCGCTTTGAACCCATCAGCATAGAGCAGGCGCACAATTTATTGCTCCTGGATCAACAGCGCTTCATTGATAGTAAATTGGAATCTGTGGGCCAGCATGAGTAGCTCGAACCCAAGCATGAGTCTAAACATAAGCCTGAGCACCCAGATCGAAGACCTTTTAGTGGCGCGCAATCCTCGGGGCATGCAGACACTGCAGGCTGCCCTGGTACCCGGCTACTATTTACGCGCCGCGCAACTACTGTTGAGTGCTGAAGGCACAGTATTAATCGGCACCGGCTTTCCCGTGGCCGGCACCTATGAAACCGACGGCCCAGTTGGGGCCATTGCCCTCTACCGAGCTTTAGAAACCCTGGGTGCAAAACCTGTATTAGTCTGTGGCGCGCCATTGGCCGACGCTATTTTCAGTGACTATCGAGTGCACAAAATCAGCGTTGGTGATCCCGCCGTCAGCAAGCTGGAGGCAGCAAACGCCTTGCAGCAATATCAGCCCTCACTGGTAATCTCCATTGAACGCCCGGGCATGGCCGCAGATGGCAAATACTATAATATGCGCGGCGAAGATATCAGCACAGTCTGCGCCAGCTTCGATTACTTTTTAAGTCTCACCAATTGCCCCACAATCGGCATTGGCGACGGCGGCAATGAAATCGGTATGGGCAATGTTGCCAGCACGCTGGAACAGCTCAATATTATTCCCTCAGCCACCTGCTGTGACGAGTTGGTTATTGCCGATGTATCCAACTGGGCGGCTCATGGTTTGATCGCTATGCTGTCGGTGTTATTACAGCAAGATATGCTGCTGGGCTGGGATAATTTGGCCACACTGCAGTATCTTTCCGAGCGTGGCAGTGTCGATGGCGTGACCAGAGAAAACAGCCTTACCGAAGACGGTTTAGACGCAGATATTAGCGAGAAACTGATTAAAGACCTAAGAAGATTAGGCGGATTTTGTTGAAAGCAGAGTATTTTCTCGTAAAGCGCAGGGTCAGCCCGATAAAGCACTCTATTAATAGAAAATAAGATCTGTATACCGGTTAATTTGCTTTGCGTGCAACTCCCCTCGCTGATACCATTTTTTATTATTCTCGGATTAATAAAAACTCTGAAAGCAACGCGCCAAATAAAAGTAATAAACCAACCCAAGAAATCAAATTGCCCCAGCCGAACAAGGTATCAACATGAGTATTGCGTTTCTAGATGGCAACTATATGCCCATAGAACAGGCCAAAATATCCCCACTGGATCGCGGATTTTTATTCGGTGACGGCATCTATGAAGTGGTGCCCTCTTACGCGGGAAAAATGGTTGGTTTTGCCCCTCATATTGCTCGCATGAAAAGTGGTCTGGCGGCAGTGGGCATTGAGCTCAATTGGTCTACAGATGACTGGGCGGAACTGTGTAATCGCTTGATCGCCGAAAACCATGCTGGCAATCTGGGCATCTACCTGCATGTCACCCGCGGTGCCGACAGCAAACGCTTTCACGCCTTCCCAGAGAATGTTGCGCCAACAGTTTTTGCCTTCACTTTTGAAATTGCCCCAGCACCTGTAGCAGACAAGAGTCTCGTTAAAGCCAAGAAGGCCTCCACCAGCCGCGATCTGCGCTGGGAGCGCTGCCAGATTAAATCCACAGCGCTGCTTGGCAATGTACTGCACTTTCAGCATGGCTACGAACAGGGCAGCGATGAAACACTGCTGTTTAATGCCGACAATCAGCTCACCGAAGCCAGTGCCTGCAATGTGTTTATTGTTAAAAATGGCATCGTCAGCACACCACCTTTAGATAACCAAAAACTTCCGGGTATCACTCGTCAAATTGTTATAGATGTGCTGCGCAACGATGGCCAAATTGCCGTGGAAGAGCGCATAGTGACCATGACCGAAGTGGCCAATGCAGATGAAGTATGGATTACCAGCTCCTCGAAGGAAATCGCACCGATCACTGAAATTGATGGCAAGCCGGTTGGCGATGGCACCGTTGGCGATATCTGGCTGGCAGCACAGACTCTCTACTCCGCCGCAAAATTTGATTACTAGGTAGCAACATGTCCAGACCCACCAGAGCGGTTATCGACCTTCAGGCACTGCGCCACAATTACCAGTTGGCGCAATCATTGGCGCCCGAGTCAAAGACCATTCCCATGGTCAAGGCCAATGCCTATGGTCATGGCGCAATAAAAGTCTCTCAGGCTCTTGCAGATATTGCCCCAGCCTTTGGTGTCGCCTGTATCGAAGAAGCTCTGGAACTGCGGGATGCAGGTATTAAGCAGCCTGTACTGCTACTGGAGGGCGCCTTTGATGCCGCCGAACTCAAATTAGCTGCCACCAAAGGCTTCTGGGTGATGATCGAAAATCACCAGCAAAAAGAAGCCATTATCAATGCCGATTTAGCAGTGCCTCTAACCGTCTGGCTTGGTGTCGACACCGGCATGCACCGCTTGGGCTTTCTGCCCGGAGATATTGCTGAGGTCTATAAAACCCTCAACAGCAGTCGCAATATTAGCCAGCCTATCGTATTTACCTCGCACTTTGCCTGCGCCGATGATTTGAACAATAAGGCTACGCTGAAGCAGATCGATGCCTTTAAAGCATGCGCGCCGGTGACGGCACTGCAGAGCCTAGCCAATTCAGCGGCAATATTAGCTTGGCCCAAAGCTCAGCGGGAATGGCAGCGCCCGGGTTATATGCTCTATGGCAACTCTCCCTTTGCCGTACCTCAAGAGAATGCCGATCAACTAAAGCCCGTGATGTCATTTGAATCTGCAGTGATTTCTCTGCGCACAATTGCCGCAGGCGAATCCGTAGGTTACACCGCCAACTGGACAGCAGAGCGGGACTCCACAATAGCCACCGTTACCGTTGGCTATGGCGATGGCTATCCGCGCAATGCCACCAATGGCACGCCGGTGCTGATTAACGGTGTTCGCTGCCCGTTGGTGGGACGCGTCTCTATGGATATGATTACGGTTGACGTTACAGACTTAAGGGAAGTTGCCATTGGCGACAAGGCACTACTCTGGGGACCAGAGTTGCCAGTCAATGAAGTCGCCAGCCACTGCGACAACATTGGCTATGAATTGCTGACGCGGATGCCTGGGCGAGTACCGCGGGTCTATTTATAAGCCCCACAGCAAGGTTTAAAGCGACTCTAGGGATTAATTTTAATCGCCGTCTCCGACTTAACATCATGAATCACCACATAGGTGTGAGTCTGACTAATTCCTTTAATCCCGGATAGCTTGCCTCCGAGAAACCGCTGGTAGTGTTGCATATCCGCCACTCGTATCTTGATCAAATAATCGAAACCCCCAGCTACCAGCTGACATTCCAACACCTCATCTAAGGCCATCATTTGCTGATCAAATAAGGCAATGGCTTCAGTGGTCTTGCTCTCGAGCTGCACCTCAATATAGGCGGATAGTGCGGCATTGGCTTTAACCGGATCTAACAGCGCCACGTACTGAGTGATAAACCCCTCTTTCTCTAATCGCTTAACCCGCTCAAGACAGGGAGTCGGGGTTAGATTGACCTGTTTCGCCAAATCCACATTGGCGATGCGCCCCTGGCGTTGCAATATATTGAGAATCCGTCGATCAGTACGATCCAGATCAGTTACTGTTTTCATTTTTGACACTCCAAAACACAGCTAAAAAGTGCAAACACCCTGTACAGCACAATAATCCATTTAAGCCAAAATAGCAGTTTATTTAACTGGAAAACTATAAATTATGGAGACATATACTGCAGAATTTACCTGAAAATGCCATATCTTTAATAAGTAACATTACAGGTAAGCACCGATGAACCAGGCTGCGCTGCGCAATAAAATCCGTCAGGTCACTCGCCAGGATGAACACCAAGCTGTAACTCAATTGTTACACAGCAATCCACTCTCTGGTACAACTCGAGAGACCATCTTGCAGGAATCACGGGAGCTGGTGACTCAATGTCGCGCGGACAAATCCAGCAGCGGTATATTGGATGCGTTTTTACTGGAGTTTGGTCTCTCCAATGCTGAAGGGGTGGCCCTTATGTGCCTGGCTGAAGCTCTGCTGCGGGTGCCAGATGCATTAACCGCGGATCGCTTAATTGCCGAAAAAATTAAAGCCGGCAACTGGAACAGCCATCGCAACAATTCAAAGTCCCTGTTTGTGAATGCCTCAACCTGGGGCCTTATGCTCACTGGCCAGCTGGTGAGTCTCGACGCAGAGATCACTGAAAACACCGATAACTGGGTCAAGCGACTCACCGCCAGCGCTGGCGAACCGGTTATTCGGGCAGCCGTGATGCAGGCAATGAAAATCATGGGCGGTCAGTATGTACTGGGCCGCAATATCAAAGAAGGGCTAAAGCGTGGCGCCAAACAAAATGACCCCGAGACTAGATTCTCCTTTGACATGCTCGGGGAAGGTGCCCGCACCGATGGAGATGCCCGCAACTATTTGGCCGCCTATGCCAGTGCCATTGACAGTATTGGCCAGAGCGCCAAGGACTCAGATGTACACAGCGCCAATGGCATTTCGGTAAAGCTCTCGGCGCTGCACCCGCGCTACTATTTTGCCCAGTATGACCTAGTGATAAAGGAATTGCTGCCGCGCATTAAGCAGCTCTGCGTCCAAGCCGCCCAATACAATATTGGTCCCTCCATAGACGCTGAGGAAGCCTACCGACTCGACATCTCCATGGATATCTTTGAAGCCCTAGCCAAAGACAGTGATTTGGATGGCTGGCAGGGACTCGGCTTTGTTCTGCAGGCCTATCAGAAGCGTGCCCCGGATACAGCCAAATGGCTGATTGGCTTAGCCCGCGAGACTAATCGCCGTCTAATGGTGCGACTGGTTAAAGGTGCCTACTGGGATGCCGAAATCAAACATGCCCAGGAATTGGGCCTTGAAAGCTATCCGGTATTCACCCGCAAAGCCAATACCGACCTCTGTTATCAGCACTGTGCCGCTATATTGCTCGATGCCCAGGACGCGGTATTCCCGCAATTTGCCACCCACAATGCCTATACCGCCAGCATGATTCTCAATATCGCCGGGGACCGCGAATTTGAATTTCAGCGTCTTCATGGCATGGGCCATATTCTCTATAACAACCTAAGAAAGGCCGCTGGCAGACCCATCCCGGTGCGCGTCTACGCCCCCATCGGCAACCACAGAGATTTGCTTCCCTATCTGGTGCGACGTCTGCTGGAAAATGGCGCCAACAGCTCTTTTGTCAATCGCTTCCTCGACCAACAGACTCCAGTAGAGCAACTGCTCGAAGACACTCGCAAGCAGGTCACTGGTTGCTTTCCCTATCAGCACAAAGGTATCCCTGTACCCCCAGAAATGTTTAGAGCCGCAGGAGAAGAGCGCAAAAATGCCCATGGCATAGACCTGGATTCAGTACTGGAAGCCGAGCAGCTCTTGGGCCAGATTGCCAAAACCCCGCAGCTACTCTCGCAACCAATTATTGACGGCGTGGCGTTAGATCGGCAACTGACACCTAGCTATAGCCCCAGCAACCAGACTCTGTTGATTGGCCAAAGCGCCCGAGTCGACGATGAAGATATTCTCCACGCCCTAGAATCTGCCAACCAAGCCTATCCGGCCTGGAATGGCGTCGGCCATGGTGCCCGCGCGACGATTCTCGAAAAAGTCGCGGATCTCATGGAGCGAGATTTCGCTCAGCTAATTGGTGTGATCAGTCTTGAGGGGGGGCGTACAGTTAATGACGCCATCTCCGAAGTTCGCGAGGCTATCGACTTCTGTCGCTACTACGCAGTGCAAGCCAAAGCATTGCAGGGATTAACCGGGCTTGGAGTATTCTTCTGCGTCAGTCCATGGAATTTCCCCCTCGCCATTACCGTTGGCCAGATTGCCGCCGCTCTGGCCGCGGGCAATACAGTACTGGCCAAACCAGCCGCCCAGACACCGGCTATTGCCGCCTATGCAGTGCGCTTGTTCCATGAGGCCGGGGTGCCCGGCTCAGTATTGCAGCTACTACTCGGCAGTGGCTCGCAGATTGGCAACCTAGTACTGGGTGACAGTCGTATTGCCGGCATTGCCTTCACCGGTTCCACTGGCACCGCTCAACATATCAATCAGCAGTTAGCCCTGCGCCCCGGAAAACCGATTCCTTTTATTGCCGAGACTGGCGGCCAAAACTGCATGGTCGTGGACTCCAGCGCCCTCCCCGAGCAGGTGGTGGACGATGTGATTATGTCGGCCTTCCAGAGTGCCGGGCAGCGCTGCTCGGCCCTTCGAGTATTATTTATTCAATCCGATATAGCCGATAATGTGCTGGGTATGCTCAAAGGTGCCATGGCGTCACTGCATGTTGGCGATCCGCGCTTATTAAGCAGTGACTTGGGGCCAGTGATCGACTCTGGAGCGCAAAAAGAGTTGCAAGCCCATATAGATCGTATGCACCGAGAAGCCAAACTAATCGCCAAGGTTGAGCTGAACAGCAACTGTGCAAATGGCAGCTTTGTCGCGCCCTATGCCTTTGAAATCGATTCCCTGGACCTGCTTACAGAAGAAGTCTTTGGCCCCATACTTCATGTAGTGCGCTTTGATTCGGATAAGCTCGGCGAGGTGCTTAAACAGATCAATAACACTGGCTTTGGTCTCACCCTTGGGGTTCACAGTCGCATTCAAGCCTTTGCTCAGAAGGTATTTAGCAACACCATCGCCGGCAATACCTATATCAATCGCAATATGGTGGGTGCCGTGGTTGGGGTAAACCCTTTTGGTGGTCGCGGCTTATCCGGTACAGGTCCAAAAGCCGGTGGACCCAACTATATGCTGCGTTTTTCTGGTGCAGATATTCCGGAGACTGCACAGCGATCATTTAAAGTGGCGATTAATAAGCCTGATGTCAGCCACGAAATAATAATATCGAACGCCCAATGGGCACTCAAAAACTGGCAGTCTACGTCAATCGATTCGCGACTCATTATCCTGCAACAGGTCATCACAGACCGCTCATGGCTACAGCAAATTGACGCTGTAGCTAGAGAAAAGCTGGCCAATCCTATTGAGCTACCGGGACCCACTGGCGAAGATAATCGACTCTCGGTTCAAGGCCGTGGTGTGGTGACACTAATTGTTACCCGATAGGATTTGTTTGCCGATGCAGAGAAGCAAATTGCCAGCGCCCTACTCTGTGGCTGCTCGGTTATTGTGACTGCTGATGACTGTCATAAAGAGGCACTGCAAAGTCTGCAAAATAAGGATCTCAAAGCCGGCCTACCCAACCAGCTACTGCAACTTACTGATCTCGACAGTCTTGGGGGGTTGATTCAGCAGGGTCAGGTGGAGGCCATTACAGCCAATAGCTTGAATGCCGATAGCTCAAATCTAAGGCAAGCCATGGCAAAACGCTCTGGAAGTATTATTCCCTTGATTGAGTGGCCTCAGCGGGACGAGGATTATAACTACCATTGGTTGCTATGGTTTTTAAGCGAGCGCACCCGTACGGAAAATTTGGTTGCTCGCGGCGGCAATACCAAACTATTTAATTTAGAAGAATAGTCTTATTTAAAAGAGACTAGAAACGCCACTCATTGCGCGACGAAAAACCATCGGCATTATTAATAAAGCGTAAAAAGGTTGGCGTTACACGAAAAAAGTGACTCTTTGCAAAGGCCGCGCCAATGCGCTTTTCCTGATCATTGGCCGGATTGTCGATCAGCGCTTTCACTTCGGGAAAACGCTGAAAATACCGTGCCGCTGCAGCGACTCGATCGGCCTCCTCAAGCTGATTGATATCCGCCTCCATCTGCACGCCGCAGATTCCCAACCAATCGCCTTTGTAGTCACTGTAAATCGATGCCCCAATACGGCCATCTTCGGGCAGACTGGCAATATGCCGAGTCGAGGAAGAGGAGAGAAAATAGAGATTTAAATCCTCGTCAGCAACATAGAGCACAGGCGCAGCCCAGGGCCCTTGATCGTCGTTCACCGACAGAGTTAGCACCGATTCAGACTGCAGAAAAGCCTTTAATGGGGACGTGTCGGCCGCCATTAACTGCCCTGTCCTTGCCAGCGTTGCAGGCTGGCAGTTTCAATATCAAATAAATCCAGCACTCGGGCCACAGAGTGATTGATAATATCGTCGACGCTCTGGGGGTTGGTATAAAACGCCGGCGATGGAGGACAGATAATCGCACCGTACTGGCTGGCCTTAGCCATTAACTCGCAGTGGCCAGTGTGCAAGGGCGACTCCCGGGGCACAATAACCAGCCTGCGGCGCTCCTTGAGGATCACATCGGCAGCGCGAATCAGCAGATTGTCGGCGTAGGAATTAACGATTCCAGAGAGGGTTTTCATGGAACAGGGAACCACAATCATGCCGGCGGTTTTAAATGAACCACTGGCAATAGTGGCACCAATATTCTTGTTGTTATGCACTTCATCCGCCAGAGCTTCCACATCTTCTGCAGCCCAATCGGTTTCAATGCCAATATTCATGCGCGCCGCCTGGCTCATTACCAAATGAGTTTCAATTTCAGGTTTATCGGCGAGCATTTGCAACATTCGAATGCCGTAAATAACACCGCTGGAGCCAGACATACCAATAATGAGTCGCATAGAAGTTCCTTGCTAGTTTGTCAGGCATTTTGCCCTGTTTGGCGGGGTCTGGGTAGTGGTAAGTGCAGGTATAAGCTTGAGATCCTTCGACTGCGCTCAGGATGACTGAGTTGAGAGTCATCCGGACCGCAGTGGAGGGATCTCCTCAAGTCGGCAGAAGATCCTTCGGCTTCGCTAAGGATGACAAATTGCTGGTTAACCTTGGGCTCCAACCGAAGACTCACTTTAACAGCAGCTACCACTTTCACCGCATAGCTTGCCCTGATCATCGCTTTACCTATCAACCATATAAGCTCTTGGACGTTCTTTGCGCTATAGTCGCGCGCCAAAAAAATAAAAACCAGAGAAAAATCTATGCTATCCAGCTCACAGCTATTTTCCTTAGTCGGCATGCTTTGTAATACCCGAAAGTTCAGTCTGATTGTCCTGTGCAGTGCCTTGATGGCCTGTGGTGGTGGCGGTTCATCAACTTCAGAAAACTCAGTTATTGACGAGTCCTTAACAGAAGAACCAGTAGCTGAAGAGCCTGTCATTGAAGAGCCAGTGGTTGAAGAGCCTGTGGTTGAAGAGCCTATCATTGAAGAACCAGCGGTTGAACCGCCGGAAGAAGAACCAGTGACCGAGCAGCCTGATCCCCTATCAGCCCAATCTGACTCCGCGCGTGCCGGCAAGATAGCAGGCGTCAATATTTGGCAGCTGCCCAATTCTCCAGATGGTGATCGGCCCGATCAGTGTTGGCTAGCAGTTGGCTCAGATGCCAACGGTGAAATTTATATCTCTGGCCACGACCATCAGACCAACTCCATGCTCTACCGTATGTATCAATCGGATAATACAGTGCGCTGGATTGGCGATGCGCGCACCGCCTCTGAAGCGGCAAACAATTGGGACAATGGCGAGACCGCAGAGAAGTTTCATACTCGCCCAATTCATCACGACGGCCAAGTCTATGTCGCCACACTGGACAAGTCTGGAATGGACGATGGCTTCCGCACCACCAGAGGCTTTCACTGGTACAGCTACAAAATCAGCCAAAATAGATTCTATGACTTGAGTGCCACAGAGACCAATGGCGTTGGCGCAGAGACCTTGCAACTGGCCACTATTCAAATCGACCCAGTGAACAACCTGCTCTATGGTATGTCGATTCCAGAAAATAAACTGGTGCGCTACAACATAGCCGAAGGCACCACCACTGTGCTTGGCAACCCAGATGCCTGGACCGGCTACTTCTATACCAATCGCTTTATGTGGATCGACTCTCGTGGGCGCGTCTATATCACCGGTGGTTCTTCGAGAGGCCAGTGGAATCGAGGTGAGTCTCCCGACATTTTTGATCATGTCTGGTACTACGATCCAGTCACCGGCTTTGGTGAACTGCCTAACTTTGCCCTTCAGGGGCCTAACTCAATGGAAGTTGGCCAGTGGGATCGCGAGCACAAGAATCTCTACACCAGTGATGACCAGGGAAATATTTATCGCTTTAATGATGCAGCTGCCAGCTGGACATTTCTCGGCCGACCGGACTTTTCCAGTTCGCTAAAAACCTGGATTTTTCAGCTCTCCGCCGATGAGAAAAAAATCTATATTGGCCTCAGTGATGGTCCACAGCCCAACGCCATCTATGAATATGATATAGCAACCGGCAGTTCCTTTGAGTTAGTTAAAATAAGCGATCTCGACGATGCTGCTGGGGCAGAAGCCTTTATTACTGGCTATGACTCTTGGGACAGCAAGGGCAGCTTTTATATTGCCAGCTTCAGCATGTATGACAACGACAATGTCTATATGCTCGGCATTAACCCGGTGGAAATTAAGCTGCAGAAAGGTCTGATTACCAATCGTATACAAGTGTCAGTGGTACAGGAAAATAATGGCACTATTCGCGTGTCACGCAGCGGTGCCAATGATTCCCCTCTCGATGTTATCTATGAAGTACGAGGCTCTGATAGCGCTGGCAATTGGGTGACCACTGGCTATGGGGAACTGACTATTGCTGCTCAGCAGAGCACCTTCGATATCGACCCTGTAAGCCTGAGTTTGCCGAGCGGAGGCGCTGCCATCGGTTATGAATTTGTGGTTGTGGCGGACGGTAATGATTATCTGCTGGGTGAAGACACGGCTGTAGTGTTTATTCAGTAGCTTATATTGTTATCCTGAACGCGGCGGAAGAACTTCCTGCCGACTGGAAGTGCGGTCGGGATAACAATTTAGATCGGCCGCGATGACTCACAATTCTGTCATCCTGAGCGCAGCCGAAGGATCTCCTGCCGACTGCCTGAAAACTTACAAGCCTAATCCTAAGCGTTCTCAAACATTTTTGCGATGGCAACATTGCGCTGATCATCAACCAACTTAATCATCGGCCGCTGCGACATCATTCGCATCCACTCACCCAGCCCTTCCACATCAGACAGCAGGTCCCAACCCCAGACCTTCTTGGCAATAATGCGCGCATTCATAACAATGTAATAGGCATAAATATCGACCATAGTGATCTGACTACCCATCATAAACGGTGAGAAACTGGCAAGGCGACCAACTGCAGCCAAGCCCTTCACCATCACCGGCTTAATCTGATCAGCAACCGGCTGATTCAGCTCAGCACCAAAAAACACATGGCCCACCAGACGCGCCGATTCATTGCCCACATAGAGTTCAACCACCTTGAGCAATTCGGACATCTTGGTACTGGCAAAGGGATCAGCAGGTGTCATGGGCTGATCCGGAACACAGCTCTCGAGAAAACCCAAGATCGCGCTAGTCTCGCTGAGATAACCCTCATCCACTTCGATAAAAGGCATTTTGCCCATGGGGCTCAATTCAATATAGGGCTCACTGTAGGACGGCGATATTGCAACCTCCTCAAACTGAAAACCCTTCTCTAGCATAAAGGCTTTAACCGCAGCGTAATAATTACTGATTTCGAGACCGTAAAGTTTGATCATTTCTAGAGTACCTGTGCAGTTGAATAATTTCTCGGCTCAATTCGAACCCTGTAATTTATAGCCCGTAATTGATAGCCCGTAATTGATAGCCCGTAATGTTTAGCCTGTAATAGTTAGCCAGCGATTAACAGAGCTTCATAGTCAGCAACAATCGGCCCAAAGGCAGCTGGATCTGCCGCGGCCTTTTTTCTGTAGTGGTCGAGAGTCTTTTGCCAATACTGTTGGTGGTCAGTGTTTGACCTATCCCACATACTGCCGCCGGTAGCACTAATCGGCTGCGTGGAATTTTGTGACACATAAATCGCCTCATAGAAACGATTATTCTCAAAAACAATCTGTTCCTGCTTTAACCCAAATCCATGTTCGATCAACGCTTGGCGCACAGCGTAATTACCATGTACCGAACAGAGCAGCAGATCAAAGGGCAGCATTGGCATGGCTGCGCAGAGGCTCTCAATAAACTGAATTGTCTTGTTGCCGCCCACTCCAGCGATGATAAACAGCTGAGACTCAATCTCAGGGACATCAAGCTCTTTTAAATCTTGGCAAATCACCTGCCAGTTATGCTCATCTCCAGGAAAACCTACGTGCAAATCTTTTTCTAACAAGGCCATCTGCGGGCTGAGAATATCCACAAAGACGACCTTGTGCGCCAACTTGCGCTGAAGCAAGGACATCCCCAGCAAACCATGGTCGCAGCAGCAGTCCCAAATGATCGAATACTGCTGCTCAAGCATAGTATCTAACTGCCTGAGACGACGCCCGAGCTTAACTGCTGTTTGACTATTCATGGAGACTGCCGCGGTAAATTTTCCAGAAGGTTACCGGATAAATGGCGTATAAAAAACGTTTTTAAACCACAATCAGCTTAACAGCGCAGACATATAGTCGTTATAAGCCATACATCTGTAACTAAACTACAGATTGGCGTACAATTGCGCGCGTAAATCAGAGCATTTCACGGCCCTAAAACCATCCAATTTAAGATCAAAGGAGAAGCACCCCGTGCTAGAAGCCTATCGCGCCCATGTCGCAGAACGAGCATTACTAAATATTCCTGCCAAACCACTGGATCCAGAATGGACTGCAGGGTTAGTTGAGTTGTTAAAGAACCCACCAGCCGGCGAAGAAGATTTTCTGCTCGACCTGATTGCCAACCGCGTGCCTCCTGGAGTCGATGAAGCTGCCTATGTCAAAGCAAGCTTTTTAACCGCGCTGGTTAATGGCGAAGCCTCTTCACCGATTATTGATCGCAGCGCTGCGGTAACATTGCTCGGCAATATGCACGGCGGGTACAACGTCGCCACGCTGGTTGCCCTGCTTGACGATGCAGAGTTAGCTGGCCAAGCTGCTGAAGAATTAAAAAGCACATTGCTGGTATTTGACGCCTTCCACGATGTCGCCGAGAAAGCCGATTCAGGCAACAAAGATGCCAAAGATGTAATGCAAAGCTGGGCCGATGCGGAATGGTTTACCTCCAATGACGCAGTCCCGGAAAGCATCACAGTCGCGGTCTTTAAAGCCACTGGCGAAATCAACACCGATGACCTCAGCCCGGCACAGGATGCCTGGTCGCGTCCCGACATCCCATTACATGCCCGCGCTATGTTTAAAATGACTCGCGAAGGTATGCACCCAGAAGAGCATGGTGTCACTGGCCCCATGACCCAGATCGACGAGCTAAAAGCCCGCGGACTTCCAGTTGCCTTTATCGGTGACGTAGTTGGAACAGGCTCATCTCGTAAGTCAGCTACAAACTCCGTGCTTTGGTTCTTCGGTGAAGATATGCCCGGCGTTCCCAACAAGCGCTCCGGCGGCATCTGCTTCGGCAGCAAAGTCGCTCCTATCTTCTTTAACACCATGGAAGATGCTGGCGCCCTAGTCTTTGAAGCCCCAGTAGACAATATTGCCAACGGCGACGTGATCACCATCTACCCCTACGAGGGCAAGATTCTCAACGAAGCCGGCGAAGTGGTTTCCGAGTTCGAACACAAATCCGAAGTGATTCTCGATGAAGTTCAAGCCGACGGTCGTATCAACCTGATTATTGGTCGTGGCCTGACTCAGCGTGCTCGCGAGCATATGGGCCTGCCACCTTCAGAGGTCTTCCGTCACCCCACCGCTCCCATAGTTTCCGATGCTGGCTTTACCCTGGCCCAGAAAATGGTCGGCAAAGCCTGCGGCACCGACGGCATTCGCCCCGGCACCTACTGCGAACCAAAAATGACCACTGTGGGTTCACAGGACACCACTGGCCCCATGACCAGAGACGAATTAAAAGATCTGGCTTGCCTGGGTTTCTCAACCGA
>ERZ887849.913-NODE-913-length-29771-cov-7.912842_pt1 | contig 29771 bp, 23 predicted proteins | sample MGYA00521267_ERZ887849 | MGnify/ENA primary metagenome ERZ887849 (study PRJEB32303, sample SAMEA104408601) | aquatic metagenome | biome: Brackish water; feature: Pelagic; material: water | place: Baltic Sea | collected 2014-06-06T16:11:00 | depth 2,863 m ... | reverse complement strand
CCTCTGCCCGCGTGATGCCCACATAGGCGAGGCGGCGCTCTTCCTCCACGCCCTTGGTGCCGCTTTCGTCCATGGAGCGTTGCGAGGGAAAGAGTCCATCCTCCCAGCCCGGAAGGAAGACCGCGGGAAACTCCAGCCCCTTGGCCGCGTGCAGGGTCATGATGGAGACTTTTTCGCCATCCTCGCCGCTTTCATTGTCCATGATCAGGCTGACATGCTCCAGAAACCCGGTGAGGTTCTCGAAAGCTTCAAGCGCCTTGACCAGTTCCTTGAGGTTTTCCAGCCGCCCCGGCGCCTCGGGCGTTTTGTCGTTTTGCCACATCTCGGTATAGCCGCTCTCATCGAGGATGATCTCGGCCAGTTCCATATGGCTCAGATCCGCGCTGCCGACCATGCGCCCCCAGCGCGCGAGCCCGTCGATCAGGCGGCCAAGCTCGGTGCCGCCCTTGCCCTTGATTGCGCCACTTTCGACCGCGATCTGCGCGGCTTGCAGGAGGCTTGTGCCCTGCTCCCGCGCGATCCGCTGGATCGTCTGCTGCGCCTTGTCGCCAAGGCCGCGCTTGGGCGTGTTCACGATCCGCTCAAACGCCAGATCATCGGTCGGGCTTGTCACAATGCGGAAATAGGCCATCGCGTCGCGGATTTCCAAACGCTCGTAAAAGCGCGGGCCGCCGATGACGCGGTAGGGCAGACCGATGGTGAGGAAGCGATCCTCAAAAGCGCGCATCTGGTGCGAGGCGCGCACGAGGATGGCCATGCTGTCGAGGCCCAGCGCATCAAGGCCCCGCGTGCCGCGCTGCATCGCCTCGATCTCCTCACCGATCCAGCGGGCCTCCTCATCGCCGTCCCAATGGCCGATCAGGCGGACCTTCTCGCCATCTTGCTCTTGGGTCCAAAGCTCCTTGCCCAGCCGCCCCTGATTGCCCGCGATCACGCCGGAGGCGGCGGCGAGGATATGGGGGGTGGAGCGGTAATTCTGCTCAAGCCGGACCACATGCGCGCCGGGAAAATCCTTTTCAAACCGCAGGATATTGCCCACTTCGGCACCGCGCCAGCCATAGATCGACTGATCATCATCGCCCACGCAGCAGATATTCTTGTGCCCACCCGCCAGAAGGCGCAGCCACAGATACTGCGCCACGTTCGTATCCTGATACTCGTCCACAAGGATGTATTTGAACCACCGCTGATAGCGCGCGAGAATGTCAGGGTGAGTCTGAAAGATCGTGACCACATGCATCAGCAGATCGCCAAAATCCACGGCGTTGAGCTCAATCAGCCGCCGCTGGTATTGCGCGTATATTGCGGGGCCTTTGCCGTCATAGGCCCCGGCCTCGGCCGCGGGGATGGCATCAGGACCCCATGCGCGGTTCTTCCAATGGTCGATGATCCCCGCGAGCATCCGCGCGGGCCAGCGTTTGTCGTCGATGTCTTCGGCGCGCACGAGTTGCTTGAGAAGCCGCAACTGATCATCCGTATCCAGAATGGTGAAGTTCGATTTCAGCGTCACCTCGCGGGTGGGGCCTTCGATCACGCCCTCTTCCGGGTCGGTGCCGATAAGCTCAGCATGACGGCGTAAAATCTTCACACAGATCGAGTGGAACGTGCCGAGCCACGGCATCCCCTCCACACGCTCCCCCAAAAGAGAGCCTACGCGGTTTTTCATCTCGCGCGCGGCCTTGTTGGTGAAGGTGACGGCAAGTACCTCATTGGGTTGCGCGCGCCCGGTATTGAGAAGATGCACGATCCGCGTGGTCAACGCCTTGGTCTTGCCAGTGCCCGCCCCCGCCAGCATGAGGACAGGCCCGTCCATCGTCTCCACCGCAAGCCGCTGCTCGGGGTTCAGGCCATCAAGGTAGGGCGCGGGCCGGGCGGCCATTGCGCGCGCCGCCAGCGATGCGCCCTCAAAGGCGTCGGATTCGTCAAAACTGCTCATGGAATGCAAAGTAGCGCGGCAGGTCGGCGTTGAAAAGAGAATGTTCGGGCATTGTTCTGGTGTTTTTCCAAGGCATTACCCATCTCAACAAAAAGGGCCGGGGAACACTGCCCCAGCCCGTTTCTCCATACCTATAGTCGGCAACGCCCGGCCTAATCGGCGCGCTTCGCGGCCACTTGCTCGGCCAGAGCCTCGGTGCGCGCCGCGATCTCGGCCAACGCGTCGGTCACATTGCTTGGCACCACAGGCACCTCAATCCGTTCCGGCGCGGGCACGGGTGCGTTGCGCATCTGGGCAAGTTCGGCGTCTTTTTCGGCCATCTTATCTTCGGCCTCGCGCAGTTTGTCCTGCATTCCGGCGGTCTTGTCGGCCAGCATCAGGCCCGCCATCAGAAGCATCCGCGCCTCTGGGATACGGCCAGTTTGCGTCGCCAGAACGGCCGCCTCATCATCAAGCATCTTGGCGGCGGAGTGCAGATAATGCTCCTCCCCCGGCTGACAGCTCACCTGAAATGTCCGGCCCCCGATTTCGATATCCACCTCCGGCATCACACATCCTCCATTTTCGAGCCATCGCCCGCAGACGCCACCAGCGCGTCAAGCTCCGCAAGCACCGCGTCCATCTCGGCGCGGTCTGACGCGCGCACGGCACGCAAGCCTTCCAACTCGGCCATCATAGCCTTGTTGATAAGGTGCGGCTCTGCCACGCCTTCGGCATTGGCTTCCCGCAGGGCCGCATTGTTTTCGCGCAGATGTTTGTTGGCCAGGCGCAGAGCCTGAAGCTCGGCATCGAGCTTGCGCAGACCGGCGCCGCGCTCCTCATCAGCCGATCCAGCCTTGGCCCCTGCGGCCTCCGCCTCGGCCAGCTTGGCTTTCAGCGCCTTCACACGCTCCTCAAGCTGCGCATTGGCCAGTTTCTCATCTGCAAGCTCCTGACGCAGCGTATCGATGTCGCCGCCACCCGCATCCAAACCATCAATGCCCTGCCCGATCTGGTCCAGCGCCGCCATGATCCGGCTTTGCAATCCTTCGATATCACTCATCCCCAAAGGTCCTCATTTTCATTGCCCCGGCCCCGTGGCGAATCGCCCGATGGCCTTATTGCGGCCAAGTCTACCCAATGAAACCCGAAATTGCGCCCCCCTCGGCGGTGCGCGGCCCCTGCCAGCCGTTTTGGGCACGTCCCGACGCTTGATCTTTGGCCCGCGCCTGATATGCACTGCGCCAACGCTGCCCCCATGAGAGGATTTTCACCCGTGGATATCGACGCCCTGCGATCCGCCCACCCCCAGCACTGGAAAAAGGCCGCCACGATCCGCGCGCTGACACTGGATGCTGTCCACGCGGCCAATTCAGGCCATTCCGGCATGCCGATGGGCATGGCCGACGTGGCGACCGTGCTTTACGAGAAGCACCTGAAATTCGACGCCTCTGCGCCCAACTGGCCCGACCGGGACCGGTTTATCCTCAGCGCAGGCCACGGCTCCATGCTGCTATACTCGCTGCTGCACCTGACGGGCTATGCCGACATGACGCTGGAGCAGGTCAGGAATTTCCGCCAATGGGGGGCGATCACCGCAGGCCACCCGGAATATGGCCACGCGAGCGGTATCGAGACCACCACCGGGCCTCTGGGCCAAGGCATCTCCAACGCCGTAGGCTTTGCCATGGCCGAGGAAATCCTGCGCGCGCGCTATGGTGCCAAGCTGATGGATCACCACACTTATGTCATCGCGGGCGATGGGTGCTTGATGGAAGGCGTTAGCCAGGAGGCGATCACACTGGCCGGGCGGCACCAACTCTCGAAGCTCATCGTGCTCTGGGACAACAATAACATCACCATCGACGGCCCCGTGAGCCTGTCGGACCGTACGGATCAGCCCGGACGCTTCCGCGCCGCAGGCTGGGAAGTGATCGAGATCGACGGCCACGACCCCGAGGCGATTGACGCGGCCCTGACGGCGGCCAAGACATCCAGCCAGCCCACGATGATTGCCTGTGAGACGCATATCGCCCTCGGCCACGCAGCCCAGGACACGTCCAAAGGCCACGGTGCGCTGACCGACGACGCGCAAATGGCCGCGGCCAAGGCCGCCTATGGCTGGACCACCGGACCTTTTGAGGTCCCAGCCGACATCAAATCCGCATGGGAAGCCATCGGCGCACGCGGCGCGGAGGCGCGCGGCGCCTGGGAGGCGCGGCTCGCCGAGACCTCTGCCCGCCGCCAAGAGGAAATCACCCGCATCTTCGCACGTGACGTGCCTAAATCCCTCACCGCGCGTATCCGTGCGCTGAAAAAGCAGATCAGCGAAGAAGGCCCCAAAGTGGCCACCCGCAAATCAAGCGAGATGGTGCTTGAGGTTGTGAACCCGATCCTGCCCGAAACCGTGGGCGGCTCGGCGGATCTCACCGGGTCCAACAACACCAAGACCGCCGATCTGGGCGTGTTCGACGTGGACAACCGCAAGGGCCGCTATGTCTATTGGGGCATCCGTGAGCATGGCATGGCCGCCGCGATGAACGGCATGGTCCTGCATGGCGGCATCCGGCCCTATGGCGGCACGTTCATGTGCTTCACCGATTACGCGCGCCCAGCGATGCGGCTTGCAGCACTCATGCGGGTGCCGACGGTCTTCGTGATGACCCATGACAGCATCGGTCTGGGCGAGGATGGCCCCACGCACCAACCGGTCGAGCATCTGGCGATTTCGCGCGCCACGCCCAATACATGGGTCTTCCGCCCCTGCGATACGGTCGAGACAGCGGAGGCTTGGGAATTGGCGCTGAGCACCAAGGAAACACCCTCGGTTCTGTCGCTGACCCGGCAAAACCTGCCCACATTGCGCCGCGATCACAAGACCAAGAACCTCACCGCGCAAGGTGGCTATATCCTCGCCGATGCGATTGGCAAACGGCAGGCGATCCTGATCGCCACCGGCTCGGAGGTCGAGATTGCCATGGCCGCGCGCGATGCTTTGCAAGCCGAAGGGATCGGCACGCGGGTCGTGTCGATGCCGTGCATGGATCTTTTCGCGGCCCAGGATGACGCCTACCGCAAGCGCGTGTTGCCCGCAGGGCCGGTGCGCGTGGGCGTCGAGGCAGCGGTGCGCCAGGGCTGGGACGCGTGGCTTCTGGGTGAGCGGGGCCGCGAGGCCAAGGCCGGGTTTGTGGGCATGGACAGCTTCGGCGCGTCCGCCCCCGCCGGCACGCTTTACGAGAAGTTCGGGATCACAGCCGAGGCTGTGGCGGCCAAGGTGAAATCCCTGCTCTAAGGGCTGCGAACTTCGTCCATAACGGGTGTCTTCGCGCAGCGTGTGAGGACACCCGGATCAGCTTTGCAAAGCCCATACCGCGCAAAGCGGCCCCTCGCCCGACCGCATCGCGTGCAAAATTCCCGGCGTGTTATGGAATGTGCCGCCTATACCGGGCGTGAACCATCCGCTGTCTCCGTGGAAGAACTCTCCGTCGCTGAGGCTGAGATAGGTCTCCTCCGGCGGGTGATCGTGATCGGGATAGCGCGTGCCGGGCGCGATGAGCGATAGGCCCAGCGTCACGCGCTCGTGCGGCACCAGCCCACTACGTCCAACGATCATCGCATTCGCATGGGCCTCCGAGAACCCCGGCAGCGCGCGCGAGGCGGCACAGTCGCGCCGATACCAGCGCAGATGCGGCTCCAGCGCCCGGAAGGCCCCGAGCACCGCACTCAGATCCCCCTCTGGCACAACCACATGGTCGAGCCAGTCGCAGACAGGGAACCGCTCCGGCTCAACGCTCGTATCCGGCTCCAGTGCATCGGACCCCAAACGCGCAAAAATCTCCTGGGTGGAGCGCCGCCCCTCCGGGTCCGTCACCCGCGCCGCGTAAGACGCCTCTGCCGCATGCACAAACGCCCGCACCTTGTCCGCCACGTCCATCCTCAAACTCCCCTTCAAAGCCGCGTCACGCCCCGAGCCTAGCAGCGCCGTTCTCCTTTATCGATAACGGTTATCGCTACCACCGCAAAACCCGCCCCTTTTCGCCTTTCCGCCTCCCGGCCCGCGCTTTATAGCAAGGCCAACACCAAAGGAGACATCGCCATGACCGTCAAAGTCGGCATCAACGGATTTGGCCGCATTGGCCGCTGCACCCTCGCCCATATCGCCCAAAGCGCGCGCGACGATATCGAGGTCGTGAAGGTCAACGCCACAGGCCCGCTGGAGACAGCGGCGCACCTGATCAAATATGACAGCGTGCATGGCCGCTTTGCCAATGAGATCACGCTGGGCGATGGCACGATGGATCTGGGCCGTGGCCCGATGCAGATGTACTCGACTTATGATATGTCCGAGCTTGATTGGTCTGGCGTCGATGTGGTTCTGGAATGCACCGGGCAATTCAACGATGGCGAGAAGGCCAAGGCGCATCTGGACCAAGGCGCGGGCAAAGTGCTTCTGTCAGCCCCTGGCAAGAACGTGGACCGCACGGTCGTGATGGGCGTGAACCACGAGGAGCTTCTGGCGTCCGAGCGGATGATCTCCAACGGGTCCTGCACCACCAATTGCCTCGCCCCGCTGGCCAAGGTTCTCCATGAGGGCATCGGCATCGAGAGCGGCATCATGACCACGATCCACGCCTATACCGGCGATCAACCCACGCTGGACCGCCGCCACAAAGACCTCTACCGCGCACGCGCTGCGGCGATGAGCATGATCCCCACCTCCACCGGGGCTGCCAAGGCGCTGGGAGAGGTGCTGCCCGCCCTCAAGGGCAAGCTGGACGGGTCAGCCATTCGCGTGCCCACGCCCAATGTCTCGGCGGTCGATTTGACCTTTCTGGCGTCGAAATCCGTGACCGAGGACGAGGTGAATGCGTTGGTAGCCGAGGCCGCAGCGGGCCCGCTGAAAGGCATCTTGGGCTATGATGATGCGCCCAAAGTCAGCATCGATTTCAACCATACCGAGGAAAGCAGCATCTTCGCTCCGGCCCAGACACGGGTGGTCGGTGGCACATTGGTGCGGGTGCTGGCGTGGTATGACAATGAATGGGGCTTCTCGGTGCGCATGGCCGACCTTGCGGCGCTGATGGGCCGTCTCGGGCGCTGAGCCACACCGCTAAAACTTGCGTGATGCGGCAGCCTCGGGCATATCCCGTTGAGCGGCCGTTTTGCTTGAGCGGCCTCGCCTTGAGTGACCACGCCCGGAGGCCGGACCATGACCAATACGATCGCCGCATGGCTGGCCGGGCTGATCTTTATCGCCTTCGCGGCGGATTGGTGGTTTCAGGATTGGACCGCAACGGTGTTTCTGGGCTTCAAGATGACAGAATTGATCGAGTGGCTCGCCTTCTGGCGCTAGACGCGTGGGCTACGCAGCAAACCGCTCTTTCAGGGCCGTGTTCACAGCCGGCGTCACGAATTTGCTCACATCCCCACCCAGCCGGGCAATCTCTTTGACAAGCTTCGAGGCAATCGCCTGATGCCGCGCCTCAGCCATCAAGAACACGGTCTCGACGGAATCGTTGAGCGCGCGATTCATGCCAACCATCTGAAATTCGTATTCAAAATCCGCCACAGCCCGCAGGCCGCGCACGATCACCTGCGCGCCCACATCCTGCGCGCAATCAATCAAAAGGTTCTCGAATGGGTGCGCCACAATCTCAGTTCCGGTCTGCGCGCTCAGCTTGGCACATTCCGTCTCGATCATAGCCACGCGCTCTTCAAGCGCAAACAGTGGGCCTTTGTCGCGGTTGATGGCCACGCCGATCACCAGACGATCCACCAACGCGCTGGCACGGCGGATGATGTCGATATGGCCCAGCGTTATGGGATCGAAAGTGCCGGGATAAAGACCGATGCGCATGAGGATGCCTCCGCCGCTTTGAAACTGATGCTCAGAAGGCCGCAGCGCACCGGGAATTGCAAGTCGAAAGGCGCAAGCAGCGTCCTTCAGTGCCCCATGATCATGCCCTGAAGCGCATCCTTCTCCATCGAAAGCTCCGTCAGACGGGAAGACACCACATCGCCGATTGTCACGATCCCCACCAGCTTGCCACCCTCGACCACGGGCATATGGCGAAACCGGCCATCCGTCATCTGGCTCAGCACCTTGTCGGAGCTCTCGCCGGGCGTGGTGCAGACCGGGTTGCGCGTCATCATTTCGTCAATCGTCTCGGTCAGACAGCTTGCCCCGCGCACGGCCAAGGACCGCACGATATCGCGCTCGGACAGGATGCCTTCCACCGTCTCCCCATCACGGCTGACGATCAACCCGCCGATCCGCCGCTCTGCCAGAATACGCGCCGCATCCGCGACAAGCGTCCCGGGCGCAATGGTCACCACCCGCGCGTCGCTCTTCGCGTTCAGGATTTGTTGCACCAACATCGGCCCCTCCCCCTTTTATTGTTCTGAATGCGCCAAGCGTGACCGCGCGGACCCTACCTGTCAAGTTTTCAGGCCTCAGCCACCAGCCTCCAGCTTGGCCACCTCACGGCGAATACCCTCGCCAAGTTCCTCGGCAAAGCGGTTCATCCGCTCCAGCCTGCGGTCATCGGCGTGGCGGATGAGATAGAAACTGCGCGTGAGGCTCACCTCATTCGGCAGAACCTTCACCAGCCGATGATCGAACGGCATGGTGAAATCATGCACAAAGCCCAGGCCCGCCCCCTGCCGGATCCAGTTGAACTGCACCGACACGGAATTGGACGCGAGATGCACCTTCTCGATGCCCGCCTCGTCAAGGTAATCCAGCTCCTTATCGAAGATCATATCGGGGATATAGCCGATCATCCGGTGATGGCGCAGGTCCTCGACGCTCGTAATCGGTGCTGAGCTGCGGATATATTTACGCGCGGCCACGAGGTGCAGCTTATAATCGGTCAGCTTCTGCACGCTCAGCCGCCCCGCCGTGGGTGCGCTGACCGCGATGGCCATATCCGCCTCACGCTTGGACAGGTTAAAGACCCGTGGCAGGGCGATGATTTGCACCTCAAGGTCGGGATTGCGCTCAACAATCTCGGCGCAGACCTGTGGCAGCAGGAAATTGGCGCACCCGTCCGGCGCGCCCACGCGAATCTGACCGGACAGCTGCCGCGAATGGCCGGGCATCTCCTCAAAGGCCAGCATCATCTCCTGTTCGGCGCGCGCCGCATGGGTCATCAGCCTCTGACCTTCATTGGTCAGCGCATAGCCCTGCGGCGACTTGGCGAAGAGAGGCGCTTTAAGGGCCTGCTCCAGCCGCGCAATGCGCCGCCCCACTGTGGCCGGATCGACCTTAAGCACCCGCCCCGCCGCCGACAGGCTCTCGGCCCGCGCCACCGCCAGAGACACTTTCAGATCATCCCAATGCGGCTGCATATTCGACCCCCTTTGCATTTTTGCAAATCATCTTTGAAACATTGCCGCTTTTCGCCCCATCTGCGCAAGGCTAAGGTCTGCCAAACACACCCGGAGGAGGATTCCCATGACCGAGATGCATCATTTTATTAACGGCGCGCTGACCAAAGGCACGTCGGGCCGCTTTTCCAACGTCTACAACCCAGCCACGGGCGAAGTGCAGGGCAAACTGCCCCTCGCCACCTCTGAGGAATTGGATCAGGCGGTGCAAATCGCCAAGGCCGCCCAGCCCGCTTGGGCCGCAACCAACCCGCAAAAACGCGCGCGGGTGATGATGAAATTCGTGGACCTCATGCACCGCGACATGGACAAGATCGCCGAAGCGCTCAGCCGCGAGCACGGGAAAACCATCCCCGATGCCAAGGGCGACGTGATCCGTGGCCTGGAATGTGTGGAATTCTGCATCGGTGCACCACATCTTCTGAAGGGCGAATATACCGACAGCGCTGGCCCCGGCATTGATCTTTATTCCATGCGCCAGCCCTTGGGCGTTTGCGGCGGGATAACCCCGTTCAACTTTCCCGCAATGATGCCGCTTTGGATGTTCGCGCCCGCGATCGTCTGCGGCAACGCCTTTGTTCTCAAGCCCTCCGAGCGTGATCCGTCGGCCACCATCATGCTGGCCGAGCTTCTCGAAGAGGCGGGCCTTCCCAAAGGCGTGCTGCAAGTGGTGAACGGCGACAAGGTGGCCGTTGACGCCCTTCTGGATCACCCCGATGTGGCCTCCATCGGCTTTGTCGGCTCCACCCCGATTGCCGAATATATCTACCAGCGTGCGGCGGCAGCCGGCAAACGCGTGCAGTGCTTTGGCGGGGCGAAGAACCACATGATCATCATGCCCGACGCTGATCTGGATCAGGCTGCAGACGCACTTATCGGTGCGGGCTTCGGCGCCGCTGGCGAGCGCTGCATGGCGATTTCCGTGGCCGTGCCCGTGGGCGAGGAAACCGCCGACAAGCTGATCGAGAAGCTCATCCCCCGCATTGAGGCGCTGAAGGTTGGCCCCTACACCGCAGGCGATGACGTGGATTTCGGCCCCGTGGTGAGCGCCGATGCGAAAAAGCGCATCCTCGATCTGGTCGAGACGGGCGTGGCGCAAGGCGCAGAGCTGGTCGTTGATGGCCGCAACTTCTCGCTTCAGGGCTATGAGGACGGGTTCTTCGTGGGTCCACACCTCTTTGACCGCGTAACCACCGATATGGACATCTACACGCAGGAAATCTTCGGCCCCGTGCTCAGCACCGTGCGCGCGGCGACCTATGAGGAGGCGCTGAAAATTGCCATGGATAACGAGTATGGCAACGGCACAGCGATCTATACCCGCGATGGCGACACGGCCCGCGATTACGTGGCGCGCGTGAATGTCGGCATGGTTGGCGTGAACGTGCCAATCCCCGTGCCGCTCGCCTATCACACGTTCGGTGGCTGGAAAAAATCGGCCTTTGGCGATCTCAACCAGCATGGCCCGGACTCGATCAAGTTCTACACCCGCACCAAAACCGTGACGGCCCGCTGGCCCAGCGGCATCAAAGAAGGCGGCGAGTTCAACTTCAAATCGATGGACTAAACCCCAAAGCGCCGCCACCCGATCTCGGGCGGGCGGCGTTTTTTGCTTGGCACACGCGGCGCGGCACTGTCTGCTGGACCAAGACCAGCCAAGAAAGGGGTGCCACATGGCCGAGCAAGAGCCTGCATTTTCCATCGGGATTGAGGAGGAATACCTCCTCGTCGATCTCGAAACCCTCGCTCTTGCCGAGGCGCCCGAAGCCCTCATGCAGGCCTGTACAGACAGGCTGGGCGATCAGGTCTCACCGGAATTTCTCAGCTGCCAAATCGAGATCGGCACCAAGGTTTGCGCCAATGTCTCCGAGGCGCGCGAGGATCTCAAACGACTGCGCCGCTGCATCGCCGAAGAGGCCCACAAGCACGGTCTCGCGCCCATCGCCGCCTCCTGCCATCCCTTCTCCGATTGGCGCGATCAGAAACACACCGACAAGGACCGCTACAACACATTGGCCAGCGATCTTGCGGGCGTGGTGCAGCGAATGCTGATCTGCGGAATGCATGTGCATGTGGGCATCGACGCGCCGGATCGGCGCATAGATTTGATGAACCAAATCAGCTACTTCCTGCCCCACCTTCTCGCGCTCAGTTGCTCGTCACCCTTCTGGCAGGGGCATGATACGGGGCTGGGCAGCTACCGCCTGACCGTCTTTGACAACCTGCCGCGCACGGGCCTTCCGCCGCACATGAACAGCTTTGGCGAATATGAACGCTCCACCGGCATCCTCACCGATCTGGGCGTGATCGAGGACAGTTCTAAAATCTGGTGGGACCTGCGTCCCTCCTCCAAATTCCCAACGCTCGAGTTGCGCATCTGCGACGTGCAGCCCTCCATGGAGGACGCGCTGATGCTTGCAGCGCTCACCCAGTCGCTGGCGCGGATGCTCTGGCGGCTGGCACAGCGCAACCAGCGCTGGCGGACCTATGACAGCTTTTTGCTGGCAGAGAACCGTTGGCGCGCGCAGCGCTACGGGGTGACTCAAGGGCTGATCGATTTCGGCGTGGGTCAGGTCGTGCCATTCGAACAGCTTGTTGATGAAATGCTGGAGCTGATTGCCGAGGATGCGGCCCATTTCGGTTCTGCCGTGGAGGTGGGCCGCGCCCGTGGTATCGCCGCAAACGGCACCAGCGCGGATCGCCAGCGCGCCGTTTACAACACCGCCGTTGAGGGCGGCGCGGCCAAGGACGCCGCCCTGCGCGCCGTCGTTTCTCATCTTGTCGAGGACTTTCACGACGGGCTCTGAGGCTTGCAAACCAACCGCAAGCCTTGATACTCCAGCAGGCGCCCGTTTGCCCGCATTCCCAAAGGACACCGCCATGGATTTCGCCCTGAGCGAAGAACAGACCGCCATTTTCGACATGGCCCACGCCTTTGGCCAAGACCGCATCGCGCCCTTCGCGCGGCAATGGGAGGCGGCGGGCACGATCCCGAAAGACCTCTGGCCCGAGATCGCGGCCCTCGGCTTTGGCGGGCTTTACGTAAGCGAGGACGCAGGCGGTGCGGGCCTCAGCCGTCTGGACGCAACGCTGGTGTTCGAGGCGCTTTCCATGGCCTGCCCCTCGGTCGCCGCGTTCTTGTCCATTCACAACATGTGCGCGGCGATGATCGACCGCTATGGCTCCGAACACCTCAAAGCCCGCGTGATGCCCGGCGTGGTATCGATGGAAACCGTGCTCAGCTATTGCCTGACCGAACCCGGCGCAGGCTCCGACGCCGCCGCCCTCAAGACCCGTGCCGAGCCCGTAGGCGACGGATACCGTCTGAATGGGACCAAGGCGTTCATATCGGGCGGCGGGTATTCCGACGCCTATATCGTCATGGCCCGCACTGGCGAGGACGGGGCGAAGGGCATCTCTGCTTTTTTCGTAGAGGACGGCACCGACGGGCTCTCGTTTGGCGGTTTGGAGGATAAAATGGGCTGGCGCAGCCAACCCACACGTCAAGTTCAGTTTGACAATTGCGATTTTTTATCTTCTAATATCCTTGTTAAAACGGGTAAAGGTTTCACATATGCGATGTCTGGCCTTGATGGTGGCCGCTTGAACATCGCGGCGTGTTCGCTCGGGGCCGCACAGGCCGCGATGGACCAAACCCTCGCCTATATGGCCGAGCGCAAAGCATTCGGGCAGTCCATTGATCAGTTCCAGGGCCTGCAATTTCGCCTCGCCGATATAGGGATTGAGTTGCAGGCCGCCCGCGTCTTCCTGCGGCAGGCCGCGTGGAAGCTCGACACCGGCACGCCCGACGCGACGACCCATTGCGCCATGGCCAAGAAATTTGTGACCGAGGCCGGATCGCGTATCGTCAACGACTGCCTCCAGATGCATGGCCGCTACGGATATCTCGCCGATTACGGCATCGAAAAGCTGGTTCGGGACCTGCGCGTGCATGAAATCCTTGAGGGCACCAACGAGATCATGCGCCTGATCGTGGCCCGCGACATGGTGAGCCAGCCGTGACGCCCGAGATCCACATCCGCCGGGAGGGCGCGGCGGGCCGCATCACGCTTGACCGTCCGAGCGCGCTCAACGCGCTGACCTACGACATGTGCGGCCAGATCGAAGATGCCCTTGCGGATTGGGAGGATGACGCGGCCGTAAAGCACGTGATGATCGACGCGGTGGGCGAAAAGGCGTTTTGCGCAGGCGGCGACGTTCAAGACCTCTATGCAGCTGGAAAGGCTGGGGATTTTTCCTTCGGCCAACGGTTCTGGGCCGATGAATACCGCCTCAACGCGCGGCTTGCGGAATACCCCAAACCCGTGATCAGCTTCCTGCAAGGCTTCACCATGGGGGGCGGTGTCGGCATCGGCTGCCACGGCTCCCACCGGATCGTTGACGCGAACTCGCAAATCGCCATGCCGGAATGTTCCATCGGCCTTGTGCCGGATGTGGGCGGATCGTTCATCCTTGGGCGCGCACCGGGGCGGCTTGGGGAGTATTTGGGCCTCACCACTGCGCGGATGACGGGCGCGGATGCGATCTATGCGGGGTTCGCAGATTTCCTGATCCCTAAGGACGCATGGCCGACGCTCAAGGATGCTTTGATCGCTGGGGAAGGCGCCGATAGCCTTGCGAAAAGCGCAGTACATGCAGAAGAAACCACCCTGCCCGCTTTGCAAGATCGCATCGACGCCCATTTCAGCGGTGACACTCTGGGCGATATCCTGCGTGCCCTGAAAACCTCCCAAGACACGGACTTCGCCGCTAACGCGTTCAAAATGATCGCGCGCAACTCCCCCCTCGCCATGGCCTGCGCAGTTCAAATGATCCAACAATTGCGCGCACCCGATGCCAGTATCCGCACGGCCCTGGCACTTGAATACCGCTTCACGTTTCGTGCGCTTGAACACTCAGATTTTATCGAAGGCGTGCGCGCACAAGTCATCGATAAGGACCGCACACCAAAGTGGCAGCATGACCTTGACGGCGTGCCACAAGAGGCCACGGCGCAGATGCTCTCACCTCTCGGGGCGCATGAATTATCATTTGAAAAGAAAGGTTAAGCCATGGATATCGGCTTTATCGGGTTGGGCAATATGGGCGCGCCAATGGCCGTCAATCTCGCAGCGGCGGGCCACCGGGTCACCGGCTTCGACACGGCACCTGTATCGCTCGACGGTGTGCGGATCGCAGCAAGCGCCGCCGAGGCTGCCGCCGCCCGTGATGTCGTCATCACCATGCTCCCAAGCGGCGCCATTCTGCGCGCCGTGGCTACCGAAGTGATCCCCGTGATGCGGCGTGGCGCCGTGCTGCTCGATTGCTCCACCGTGGACGTCGCGAGCGCCCGCGCCGTGGCCAAGCATGCCAGTAGTGCAGGGCTCACGCCACTCGATGCGCCGGTATCCGGCGGGATCGGGGGTGCTCAGGCCGGAACGCTCACCTTCATGGTCGGCGGTGACCCAATGGGTCTGGCTACGGCACAACCGCTTTTCGACATTATGGGCCAGAAATCAGTGCATTGCGGCCCTGCGGGCAATGGTCAGGCCGCCAAGATCTGCAACAACATGATCCTGGGGGCCACAATGATCGCAACCTGCGAGGCCTTCGCGCTTGCCGATAAGCTGGGCCTCGACCGACAGTCGATGTTCGACGTGGTCAGCACCTCCTCAGGGTATAGCTGGTCTCTCAACGCCTATTGCCCCGCGCCCGGCGTCGGACCACAAAGCCCCGCTGACAACAACTACACACCCGGCTTCGCGGCAGAGCTTATGCTCAAGGATCTCGGCCTCGCGGCAGACGCCGCCCAAGACGTTGACGCCGACACGCCGATGGGCACGCGCGCATTGGAAATCTACAGAACCTTCGTAGAGAAAGGCGGTGGAAAGGGAAGCGATTTCAGTGCGATGCTACCCTACCTTAAAGCACGCGGACACGGTTAATCGCCCAAATCTTCGCCCTATTCCGCCGCAATCTTTCGCGCGCTCAGCATCGGTTTGAGGTAATGGCCCGTATGGCTTTCCGCCACCTCGGCCACTTTCTCGGGCGTGCCAGCAGCTACGATCATACCACCTCCGTCACCGCCCTCAGGCCCGATATCAATGAGCCAATCCGCGGTCTTCACCACATCGAGGTTATGTTCGATCACGATCACCGTATTGCCGGAATCGACCAGCTCATGCAGCACTTCCAGAAGCTTGTTCACATCCTCGAAATGCAGCCCCGTGGTGGGCTCATCAAGAATATAAAGCGTCCGCCCGGTAGAGCGCTTGGCCAGCTCCTTGGAGAGCTTAACCCGCTGTGCCTCGCCACCTGACAGGGTCGTGGCCTGCTGCCCAACCTTGATATATCCCAGCCCCACACGAGCCAGTGCATCCATCTTGTCACGGATCGACGGCACGGCGGTGAAGAACACTTGCGCATCCTCAACCGTCATATCAAGAACGTCCGCTATACTCTTGCCTTTGAACTTAATTTCCAAAGTTTCACGGTTGTAGCGCGCGCCTTGACACGTCTCGCAGGTCACATAGACATCGGGCAGGAAATGCATCTCGATCTTGATGACACCGTCCCCCTGACACGCCTCACAGCGCCCACCCTTGACGTTGAAACTGAACCGTCCGGGCTTGTATCCGCGCGCTTTGGACTCGGGCAGCCCCGAGAACCAATCGCGGATCGGGGTGAAGGCGCCAGTGTAGGTCGCGGGGTTCGATCGCGGCGTGCGCCCGATGGGCCGCTGGTCGATATCGATCACCTTATCGAGATGCTCGAGTCCTTTGATGGTCTCGCAGGGCGCAGGCGTTTGGCGCGCACCGTTCAGGCGCATGGACGCGGTCTTGAAGAGGGTCTCAATCGTCAGCGTGGACTTTCCGCCCCCCGACACACCTGTAACGCAGACGAATTTGCCCAGCGGAAACTCGGCCGTCACGTCCTTGAGGTTGTTGCCCGAGGCCTTCACCACCTTGAGCTTCTTGCCATTGCCCTTGCGCCGCTTGGCGGGCACGGCGATCTGGCGCACCCCGGACAGATACTGTCCGGTAATGGAATTCTTATCGGCCGCCACCACATCCGGTGTGCCGTGGCTGACCACTTCACCGCCATGCACCCCAGCCCCGGGGCCAATGTCAAAGACATAATCCGCCTCGCGGATCGCCTCCTCGTCATGCTCCACCACGATCACCGTATTGCCCTGATCTCGAAGGTTTTTCAGCGTTCCAAGCAAGCGATCATTGTCACGCTGATGCAGCCCGATGGAGGGCTCATCAAGCACATAAAGTACCCCTGTGAGGCCCGACCCGATCTGACTGGCCAACCTGATACGCTGGCTTTCCCCACCCGAGAGCGTGCCGGAATTGCGGCTGAGCGTCAGGTATTCCAGGCCAACATTGTTCAAAAACCCAAGCCGCTCACGGATTTCCTTCAAGATCGCGCGGGCAATCTCGTTTTTCTGTTTGCTGAGATGCTCAGGCGCGTCGGTGACCCACTCAAGCGCCTCGCGGATCGACATCTGAACGACCTGCCCCACATGCATGAGACCTTTCTCCGATCCGATCTTGACCGCCAGAGCCTCCTCGCGCAGACGGTATCCCTCGCAGGTTCCACAGGGTCGGTTGTTTTGATAACGCTCGAATTCCTCACGAATCCAGTTGCTATCCGTCTCCCGGTAACGTCGCTCCATATTCGGGATCACGCCTTCGAAGACGCGGCTCACCTGATAGACGCGCCCGCCCTCGTCATAGCGAAACGAGATTTCCTCGTCGCCAGAACCGTGCAGGAAAACCTGCTGCACATGCGGCGCGAGGTCCTTCCAACGGGTGTTCTGGTCAAACTCGTAATGCTTCGCAATCGCCTCAATGGTCTGCAAAAAATACGGGCTCTTGCCCTTGCGCCATGGGGCCAGCGCGCCGTCATAAATCTTCAGGTTCTGATCCGGCACGACCAGCCGCTCATCAAAGAAAAGCTCCATGCCGAGCCCGTCACAGTCCGGGCAGGCCCCAAACGGCGCGTTGAAGGAAAAGAGCCGCGGCTCAATCTCGGGGATGGTGAACCCACTGACCGGGCACGCAAATTTTTCGGAAAACACCATGCGCTCCGGATCGCCTTGCTTGGGCGCCGTCTCCAGAATGGCAATCCCATCAGCCAGATCCAGCGCCGTGCGCAAACTGTCCGCTAGCCGGGTCTCCAACCCCTCACGCACAACGATCCGGTCCACCACCACGTCGATATCGTGGCGGAATTTCTTGTCCAGCGTGGGTGGGTCATCGAGCTCATGAAATGCGCCATCTACCTTCACCCGCTGAAACCCCGATTTGCGCAGCTCCAGAAACTCCTTGCGGTATTCGCCCTTGCGGTCGCGCACGATGGGGGCCAGCAAGAACGCCCGTGTGCCCTCCTCCAGCGCCATGACCCGGTCAACCATATCCTGCACCTGCTGCGCCTCGATGGGCTTGCCGGTGGTGGGGCTGTAGGGCGTGCCCGCGCGCGCGAAAAGCAGGCGCAAATAGTCATAAATCTCGGTCACCGTGCCAACGGTCGAGCGGGGGTTCTTCGACGTGGTCTTTTGCTCAATCGATATGGCCGGGCTGAGCCCGCTGATATGATCCACATCGGGTTTCTCCATCATATCAAGGAATTGCCGCGCATATGCGCTCAGCGATTCCACATAACGGCGCTGCCCCTCGGCATAGATCGTATCAAACGCGAGCGACGACTTGCCCGAGCCCGAAAGCCCGGTGATCACCACAAGCTGATCGCGCGGAATATCCACGTCGATATTCTTCAGATTGTGTTCGCGCGCGCCGCGCACCTCGATGAATTTCTGCTCAGCCATACTGCCCCCAGGACGTTCAAGCCTTACAGATAGAGGAGCGCGCGCGAGTCTCCAATCAAAATTTGTGAACGAAGCATGAACGAGCCTATTTGCGCGCCAAAGCCCACGCACAGATTGGGCATTCAGGATCATTGGTCAGATCATCGCGCTCGGGATCATAGGAGGGCGGCCACGTGTCCTCGAGATTGCGCGCCGCCGCAGCGCGGTTGCCCCATTGCTCGGCGCGGATATTCTCTTCCTCGAACCCCGCCTCGACCAGAAGGTTGGTCAGCCCCCGCGCGCTCCACCGTGAGCAATCCACAGGAGAGCCGTGGTAGCGGATGAAAAACGGCAACGCGAGCCAGAAATACCCCCCCACCCTGAGCATCCGCAGCACGTTTTTTGTCGCCGCATAAGGCCTGTCCAGATGCTCCCACACTTGATTGGCCAGCACGATATCAAACTTGTGGACAAGCCCGTCCGCATCCTCGAACGGCCCTTGGCAGATGTCATATTTCGGAAACCGAAACCGTTCATAACTGCGAAACGGGTAGCGCCGCCCGTTCTTGCCGGAAATCTCAGCCGCATCCATCTCGGACAGAGGCAACTCCTCCAGCCACGCGCGCGAGGTCTGCTGCATCACGATACGATTGAGAGATGTCACACGCCCGCCCTGCTCTTGCCCAGACGGACCATGACACACAGGCCGGCCACGCCCAAGCCCTCCTGCTCATCTTCTTGCCAAAAATATCCCGGGGGACGTTGAAAATTCTACGAATTTTCAACGGGGGGCAGAGCCCCCAATTCTGGACGCGTGGCGGCGCCCTAAGCGCCCTCAGATATGCACAACCCGCCCATAGGCGTCCAAAACAGACTCATGCATCATTTCGCTCAGTGTGGGGTGCGGGAAGACCGTATTCATCAGGTCCTCTTCCGTCGTTTCAAGCTGGCGGCCCACAACATAGCCCTGAATAAGCTCCGTCACCTCCGCCCCGATCATATGCGCGCCCAAAAGCTCGCCAGTGCCCGCATCGAAAATCGTCTTGATCATCCCCTCAGGCTCGCCCAGCGCAATGGCCTTGCCATTCCCCATGAAGGGAAAGCGCCCGACCTTGATCTTGAACCCTGCATCCTTCGCCTTGGCCTCGGTCAGGCCGACGCTGGCAATCTGCGGGTGGCAATAAGTGCAGCCCGCGATGCTCTCGGGTTTCACGGGGTGCGGATGTCCGCCCGCGATCAGCTCGGCCACCATGCTGCCCTCATGGCTTGCCTTATGGGCCAGCCAGGGCGCGCCTGCGATATCACCGATGGCATAGAGGCCGTCCACCCCGGTGCGACAGTATTCGTCGGTCACCACATGGGTCCGGTCCACCGTCACACCCAGCGCTTCAAGCCCGAGATCTTCGGTGTTGCCGACAATCCCCACGGCGGAGATCACTGTGTCAAACGTCTGCTTGGTCACCTTACCGCCCTGCTCAATATGCGCGGTCACGGTGCCTTTGCCCCGGTCGAGCTGTTTTACGCCCGCCTTCTCAAGGATTGTCATGCCTTGCTTCTCAAACGACTTCTTGGCGAAGGCGCTGATCTCGACATCCTCGACCGGAAGGATGCGGTCCATTACTTCGACCACAGTCGTCTCACAGCCTAGCGTGTTGTAAAAACTTGCAAACTCAATGCCGATTGCGCCCGACCCGATGACCAGAAGCTTCTTAGGCATGCGCGGCGGGACCAGCGCATGTTTGTAGATCCAGACCAGATCGCCATCCGCCTCAAGCCCCGGCAACTCGCGCGCACGTGCGCCCGTGGCGAGGATGATATGGGGTGCTGTCAGATCCTCGGAGCCCTTGTCGGTCGTCACCGACACTTTGCCCTTCGCAGGCAGCGTGGCCGCCCCCATAAACACTGTCACCTTGTTCTTCTTCATCAGATGCGCCACGCCGCCATTAAGCTGCTTGGCCACCGCACGGGAGCGCTTGACGACCGCATCAAGGTCATACTCGATCCCCGTCGCACTGAGCCCAAACTCCTTGGCGCGGTGCATCAGATGAAACACCTCTGAGCTGCGCAACATCGCCTTCGTGGGGATACAGCCCCAGTTAAGGCAGATACCACCCATATGCTCGCGCTCCACAATGGCTACGTTGAGGCCAAGCTGCGCGCCGCGAATGGCGGCCACATAGCCGCCGGGCCCTGCGCCGATCACGATCATATCAAAGGATTTGGGTGCCATGTGAGCCTCCGTCCAGAATTTAGTTTGATATTAAACTATCTTGCGCGAGCACACAACGCCGCCGCGCAGGCTACCTGCGAAAAGAGGCCAAACGCGAAACGGCGGCACACCCAGGTGCACCGCCGCCAAATTCCAGATTGCGCAAAGGTCAGGCTGCGTCAGCCTGCTCCAGCGACCGCAGCGTGTAGCCATAGCCGCCCGCTTCCATAAACCCCAACTCTGGCGCCGAGCTTGCGCGGGCCAATGAGGCATTGCGATACGGGAAGCGGCCAAACTGGCGGATGACCTCACGATGCGCGCGCGCATGCAAAAGCGTGTCAGCCCCGGTCAACGGCATCCGCTCCAGCACCAGCCGTATACAGCGCTCCTGATCGCAGAGATTCTCGGAATGCATGAGGGCTACATAGAAAAACTGCCGCGCAGGCTCGTCGATACGCATGTCCCACTTACGGCCAATCGCGGCCTTCGCGGCGGCCACGGCCTGAATATCGGTGGCAAAAGATGTGCCTTGCCCGCGGAACATGTTGCGCGGAAACTGGTCCATTAAAATGATGTAGGCGAGGGTCCCGCTCGGGTAGGTCAGCCAGAGTGCCAATGCGCCCTCTTGAGCGCTCCGCCATGTCGCCTCGAACCGCGCGCGGATTTCTTCGTCGAGCGTCTCCGATACCGTATACCACTTCTCCGGCCCCACATCGTCCAGCCAGAATTTCAAAACATCCTCAGGCGTCACCACAAGGCGGTCTCCCTCAATAGCCCTTTGTTCTGCCCATCACGCTAAGCGCATAAAGCAGGGCAAAACAATCACGTATTGCTACAAGCCCGACACAAGCGGTCACGCAGCGCGGTCATCGGCGTCTTCTTGCGCAACTTCGTAGTCATATTCCTGCGCAAAGGTGACAGCCATCGGCGAGGCAGACGGCAGGACGGCCGTAAAGCTTTCGGTTTCCTCGACGGGAGTCGATTTACGCTGGGTCATCCGGTAGGCCGCATAGATCACCTTCGCCGCGCACAAAATGGCGATATAGATGAAAAATCCGCGCGGCCCAAAAACGCCCATCATCCAGCCTGTGATCACCGGACCTGCCACTGCGCCCAAGCCATTGATGAACAACAATCCCCCTGCGGCGGCGGCCATGTCATCACGGTCCAGAAAGTCGTTCGTGTAGGCGATCAGCAAGGAGTAGAGCGGGTTGGACATGCCACCGATCAGGAGGGCTGCGACCAGAAGCATTGGGAAACTGGCCGTGAACAGACTTCCAAGCACCGCCCCAAAGGCGCAAATCGCCGCGCAGATCAGGATCAACAGCCGCCGATCCATCCGGTCAGAAATCCAGCCGATGGGAAATTGCAGGATGATCGCACCAATGAAGAACATCGACACCAAAGTGGAGATTTGCACAATGCTCAGGCCCGCCTGCGCACCGAACACCGGCGCCATCCCGAATTGCGCGGCGAATACGCCCCCCAGCAGGAACATCCCCACACAGCCCAGAGGCGACACGTTCAAGATCTGGCGCAGCGTCATGGGCCGGGTCGAGCCATAGGCCGGTGTCGGAGAAATCGACAGCAAAATGGGAGCGAACGCCAAGGACACCAGAACCGACGGGATGATGAACAAGACGAACCCTGCTGGATCGGCCACAAGGATGAGCGCCTGTGCCGCAACGATCCCGACCGTCTGCATGATCATGTAAAGCGACAGCGCCTTGCCGCGGTTCTTGTTGTCCGCCGCATTATTGAGCCAGCTTTCGGCAGCCACGTAGACCCCCGAAAAGCAAAACCCGATCACGATGCGCGAAATTCCCCAGACCCAAGGATCGGTAAAGGTCGGGTAGATCAGCATGGCCGCCGAAATCAGCGAGCCCAGCGCTGCGAAAACCCGCACATGGCCGACCCGCCGGATCATGTCGGTTGCCATACGTGAACCGAAGAGGAAGCCCACGAAATAGCCCGACATCACCAGCGACATCTCGAAGGTCGAAAACCCCTCGATCTCGCCCCGGATGCCCAGAAGCGTGGATTGCATCCCGTTGCCGACCTGCAGGAGCATCATCCCCAGAAGGAGCGCCCATGCGTTGGAAATAACTCGGATCATGGCGTGGCTCCTGCTGCTCAGGCCTAGCGGCTAACGGGCGGGTGTCGCAATGTCGCGGTGGGAAACGACGCACCCTGTCGCTTTTACCGCCGCTTGGCAGGTAATCAGCGCGGGATCAACAGCGACGCATCTCCATAGGAGAAAAACCGGTATTTTTCCGCCACCGCATGGGCATAGATCGCGCGCACGGTCTCTTGGCCCATGAGGGCCGAGACCAGCATCATCAAGGTGGACTTGGGCAGGTGGAAGTTGGTCATGAGCGCATCCGCCGCGCGGAAGGTGAAACCGGGGTAGATGAAGATATCCGTCTCGCCCTCCCATGGTGCGATCTCTCCGCTCGCCACCGCCGCACTCTCGATGAGGCGCAGGGCCGTGGTGCCCACCGGAATGATGCGCCCGCCCGCCTTGCGCGTGGCCGCCATCTCGGCCGCGGCCTTGGGTGTCACCTCACCCCATTCCGCGTGCATCTTGTGGGTGGTCACATCGTCCACCTTGACCGGCAGAAACGTCCCCGCCCCCACATGCAGCGTCACATGGCTGAACTCCACTCTGCGCGCGGCCAAAGCCTCCAACAGAGGCGTATCGAAATGCAAAGATGCTGTCGGGGCCGCAACCGCCCCCGAGCGGCGTGCCCAAACGGTTTGGTAATCCTCTGCATCCTGACTGTCGGCGGCGCGTTTGGCGGCGATATAGGGCGGCAGCGGCATCGCGCCCGCCTCAGCCAGCGCCGCGTCGAAATCATCACCCGTGAGGTTGAAGCGCAAAAGGCCCTGCCCCTCGGCCTTGTCCGCCAGATCGGCGTTGAGCACGTCGGAGAAGACCACCCGCTCGCCGATTTTCAACTTTTTCAGCGGTTTGACCAGGGCCGACCAGATTCCCGCCTCCGCCTGCGGCTCCAAAAGTGTCACCTCGATCCGCGCTTGTGTCGCCCCTTGGGCGCTGTCGCGCGCGCGGGTTCCGCTCAGGCGCGCGGGGATAACCTTGGTGTCGTTGAGCACCAACCGGTCGCCCGGGCGCAGCCACTCCACCAGATCCGTGACCACCGCATCGGTGATCTGCGCGCCCTGCGCCACCAGCAAGCGTGCAGAACTGCGGGGGCGTGCAGGCCGCGTGGCGATCAGCGCTTCGGGCAGATCAAAATCAAAATCACTCAGCTGCATTCCCCAAGCCTTCTCACCGGTTGTTCCTGTTCATCAAGGGCGAGCGCCCAGCGGCGGCCGCGTCGCCCGGCTCATTACCTGTGCCTGCGCCAGAGGTCGAGCCACCAGATCCACCTGATGCGCCCACTGCCCCTTGCGCCGCGCCCCCCGCACCCGCCGTCTCAGGCAGGGTCGGCGCGGGGCGTCGGAAAAGCTCGCGGAACATGCCCGGCGTCAGCAGCGAGAGCGGATTGACCTCCACACGCGGCTGCGATGCGGGGCCCGTGAGCGTGTAGTTGAACCCCACCAGCCCCTCGCCCTGCCGGGTGAAAATTCCGCCAAGTGAGTTTACCAGATAGAGCGGCGACACCACGCCCTGCATGTCCATCCGCGCGCCTTCTGTGTAGTAATACCCATCCATCGAGATGCCCATCGACGCACCCACGGCGGATGAATTGAGCAAGATCACCCGGTCAGGTGCCAGACGAAACTGCGCCTCCACGCGGTTGAAAAGAATGCCGTTTCCTGACATTTGCTCCAACAGACCCACCACGCTCACCGCGCTCAGCAGGGCCGCGAGCGCGGGCGCATCCGTGAGCCAGATGTTATCGACCGTCAGTTGCCCGTCATAGCTGCCCGGCCCCGCCGCAGGGGTCAGGAGAAGCTCCAGGTCACCGCTGCGCGCGCCCTTCAAAAGACCCGCCGAGCCGAGCACCCCGCCCGCCGCCTGACTGCGCACACGAAACGCGCTGCGCCCGTCTTGCGGCACCACGCGCCCCGTAATCGGCGCCCCGCCATTGAGCCGCCCCGAAAAGATGCCCTCCGTGCCGCGCGACGTGTCCAATTCGGCCTGAAACCCAGTGAGAGAAATCGCGTCCGAAATCTGAAGCCGCTCCAACACCAGCGAGACCGGCCCGCCCGGCTTGTCCCCTGCGCCACGCCCCTCACTGAGGCTGGTGCGGCGCAGATCAATCGTGCCGCCCGTCACGCGCACAGCCGGTGTCGCCCCCGGTCCGCGCCCAACAAGCTCCACCGGCACATCGAGCCAATCTCCCACCTGCACCCGGCTGAATACAGCCCGGTCGAGCCCGCCTCCGGGCCGCAAACTCACAGCCCCCACAGCGCTCAGCCCCGGCGCGGTCAGGCTCAGCGCATCCACCGCAATCGGCGCGCCCAAGCGCCCATCGACGCTCAGTGCACCCGTGGCTGCGCGGCTCATACTCCAGCCAAGTTGCGGAATGGCCAGCCCCATTCCCGCCAAATCAGACCGCAACGTGAAGCCTCCGCCGCCACCTCTTTGCAAATCCACCGTGATCTGCGCAGGCGCGGCGCCTGTAATACTGCCAGGCGGCAGGCCGATGCCAAACTCATCAGAGAATGTCTCGGACAGGGTCACCTCCCCGCTGAGGGTGCTGCCGCCCCCATCCGCCACGACTGGGCTTTCCCAGCGTCCGATGAACGGCACCTCGCCCAGCCGCCCATTGCCAAAAACCGCCAGCGTTTCGTTATCGACGCTCATACGCAGCCGTTCGGCCCTAAGCACCTTCCCCGGTAAGATCAGCTCAGAGCGCACATCGCGCAGCTCCGCCCCGAGGTCAAAGCGCACATCCTCGGTCTGCAGATCTCCCTTCAGGTTAAACGCAAGCGTCCCTGCCACATCCGCGCGCCCTTCGGCCAATGCCACGGGCTGGCCTTGCTTGCTCAACATCTCGAAGGGCGGCTCGTCCAGAAGTGCCAGCGCGGCCGTGATCGTGCTTTGCGTCCGCAGATACGTGGTCGAGGGCGGTTGCTTCTCGCGTGTGTTCTCCACCACAAAGCTGGTGCCGCCCACGTCTATCAATCCACCTTGCGGCGCTTGCACCACACCTGTCTCCGCATGGATCACGAACCGCTCGTCATAAAGCGAGGCATGGCCCGCCGCCCCGGTAATGGGCGGCATGAGGCGCATGAATTTCGTGGTCATGTTCCGAAAATCAAAGCCCATGAACACATCCGGGCGGCTCTTGGGCAAGGAGCGCACGGCGATCTGCACATTGCTGAGATCCGCCGCACTCACATTCGCCTCCACCCATGCGCGGGTTTTGGGGATCGCCGCAGGTGGCCAGAGCGCCATCAGCCGATCCCGGTCCAGACGGTCCATAGTCCCGTCAAGCGCCAAATCCCAACCTGTCTCCTCGCCGCGCAACTCCGCGCGCAGCGTGAGGTTCGCTCCCATATCCGCCAGGCTGAGTTGGCCCACACTCAGATGAAACGGGTCAAGCTTCAGCCGCATGTCGAGCACCGCGCCATCAAGAGCAATAGGCTGAGCATAAAGGTCCGCAGGGTTGGCCGTGATATCGGTCACCTGCATCTGTGCCTGAAGCTCCTGCGGCCAGCCGCCAGCCTCCGCACCCACCAAAAACGCCGTGCCCTGCGCGCGGGCCGTGACCCATTTGCTCTCGATGCTCAGGCTTTCAAACCGCATGCTGTGCGCGCGCGGATCATAGGTGAAATAGCTGCTCGCGCTCTCGAAGGCGACGGGCTTGGTCGCCGCGTTGGGCTGCACGACCCCGGCCCCGATCTGAAGCGTGGCATTGAGCGGGCCAAGAAGGCCCTCCTCGTTGATTTCCGCCCGCAGCGCGCCAGAAATCGGCGCATCCAGCGCGCCGAGCCATGCCAGCGCAGGCGATTGCAGCGCCAACTCCTCGGCAGGCACATCGGCGAAATTCACGCTGAACTCGGCCGAGGGCGCCCCGACCTGTTTGGCGAACGTCACCTCAAGCGAGGTCGCATAGGCCCGCGCGCCCAACAGCACGAAATCGCCGCGCAGGCGCAGATCATCCCCCTGACGGCTCAGCGTAACCTGCCCGCCATCCACGTTCCACGCCCGCCCCGAACGTGCATCCTCATAGCGCAGCGTCAGGTTATCGGCATGCACCTCCGTGAGGGCGGCGAGCGCCGGCTGGCTCACCGCATCATCCATCTGGCGTAGCAGGGCCGCAAGATCGGCGGCGTCCTCGCCCCTGCCTTCAGAGGCGCCCTCAGTCGCACCCTGCGGCTGTCCAACCCGCGCGGCGGCGGCCCCCACGCTCACATCCACACCGCCCGCGCGGCGCTGTACGGTCAGCTGCGCCCCCGAGATACGGATCGCACCCGGCTGTATCTCACCGCGCAAAAGCGGCTCCATCGCGAGGTTTCCGCTCACCTCCGAGAGGGTCACGATCTCGCGCCCATCCGCCGCGCGCAAAGCCACGTTGCGCAAGGCAAGCTCGGGCCGCCAACCGCGTTGCACGGTCACCACCATCTCCCCCAGTTCGATGCGCACATCGCCCGATTGTTGGTTGAGCCGCTCGGTGACCCGTTCGCGCGCCCAATCGGGCACCGTCACTGGCGTGCCCAGATATGACAGAAGCACAAACACCGCCGCCACCGCCCCCAAGGGCAGGCTGAGCAAAAGCCAAAGCCCCGCCTTGCGCCCGCGGCGCTCACGCGCGCGGCCAGCCGATTCCGGCTTGTTGTCCGCCTGAGGCGGGGGGGTGTGATCGCTCGTCACGCTTGTCCTTCGATGCGCATTCGGCGCATGTGGCGCACGGCCCGGTCATGAGTGGCCGCGCCGTCTTTATTCTGCTCTAACATGGGCTAATATAACACTCACAATTCCCTGACCAAGGACGCAGCATGCTCGATATCTCCCAAACCGCCCCCGATTTCACCCTTCCACGCGACGGCGAAGGCGAAATTCAGCTCAGCCAGCTCAAAGGGGGCCCGGTCGTTCTTTTCTTCTACCCGCGCGATGACACCTCCGGCTGCACGAAAGAGGCGCTGGCCTTCACCGCCCTTCTGCCCGAGTTTGAGGCTGCGGGTGCAACCGTTCTGGGCCTCTCGAAGGACAGCATCGCCAAACACGACAAGTTTCGCGACAAGTACAGCCTCGCCATGCCACTTTTGTCCGATGAGCATGGCAGCACCTGCGAGGATTACGGCGTTTGGAAGGAAAAGAGCATGTATGGCAAGACATTTTTCGGCATCGAACGCTCCACCTTCCTGATCGCAGCCGATGGCACGGTGGCACGGGCCTGGCGCAAGGTGAAGGTGCCGGGCCACGCCGAAGAGGTGCTTGAAGCCGTCCGCGCGCTCTAGGGCCTGAACGCCCGTGCGCAGAGCCGCTCGTAAAAGGGTCGGTGATGGGCAAGTATCGCGCGCATATGGGGTGACGCCTCTGCCGCCGCCTCGAACCGGGCGGCGGATCGCTCCACATGATCCGGTGCCATGGGGCGGATAGACGTGCTGCCCGTGGCTGCCTCGTGCCAAGCGCCGACCTGCGCCCAATCCTCAGGCGGTGGCCCGTCCCAGTTCAGCGCATCCGGTGCATCGGCCAGCCCTGCATGATCCCAAAGCGCACGCATCATGGGCACCGGATTGGCGCGGATGTCCTCGGAACGCAGCACGAGCGGCGCGTGCCCCATCCCCTCCAGCATATCAAAGAGCCGCCACTGCGCCTCGATCCCCGCCTCTTCCAACGTGAATTGCGGATCGAGCGCGTGATAGGATGCCAGCGCCGCATGTGGATCACGCACCAAAAACACATGTCTCAGCCGCGCGGCAAACAAAACATCATCCGCCAAGTAGGGCAGCACATAGTACGCCATGTCCTTGAAGAAAACCGGCCCCTGCTGCGCCCGACGCAACAGCATATCGCGGATCGCGGCGTAACTGGTCGGGTGGTTCTGCTGCACCTCGAAATGCGGCATCTCCCCTGCGCGGCGGTGCACGTAATAATCATACATGAAAGGCTCATGCGCACAGTCGAGATCGCCGCGCGTGCGGGCCACACGCTCGGTCGCGGTCGACATGGAGCGTGGATGCGCCCAGAGCGCGATGATTGGATGGAGGGTCATGTGAATATGGTTAACCGAGACCCGCGCCCGGTTTCAATCTCGCAAAATCCACGCTCAAACCAGCCGCCCGGCCGCACAGCATGCGACATGGTCGCACAGCATCACCTGATGAACGCCGGCCAAACCGTTGCATATCGGCGATTTTTCGCCGCTGAGCGAATATGCGCCATGATTTGGCCAAACGATTGGTCAAAAAGGTTGCCCAAGACCAATCACCTGCGATAGCTACCTTCTCCAAGATGCCTCGGGTCTTACAGAGCCCACAAGAGCATCACTTCGGAAAGACATTATAGGACGGGGCCTCTTGCGGACACGAATAGCAATCAAAACGCACGCAATTCTAGAACGCTATTTCCCCGAACGCCGGGTGTTTTTGCGTTCCGATACCGATACGCGCTTTATCCGGCTGCGCCCCGCATCACAGCTGATCGCTTTCACTGGCGCGTCTGCAGTGGTTGCTTGGGCCATCATCGCCACGGCGATTCTGCTGATGGACAGCATCGGTGCCGGCAATTTCCGCGAACAGGCCAAGCGTGATCAGCGCACCTATGAGGCCCGTCTCAACGCGCTGTCGAGCGAACGTGATCTGCGCGCTCAAGAAGCCCACGCCGCTCAAGAGCGCTTCAACTCAGCGCTTGAGCAGATTTCGATAATGCAATCCGAACTCCTGGCCCTGGAGACACGTCGCCGCGAGATGGAAACCGGCATTGGCGTCATTCAGTCTACCCTGCGCCGCACCATGAAAGACCGCGACAAGGCCCGCACCGAAGCAGAGGCGCTCACGACTGCTATCGCGGAAAACAACGGCGGCAATGGCACTGTTGCCACGGTGGAGGGGTCGGGCTCCAGCACGCTGGATTTCCTGAGCGCCGCTCTGGCCCAAACCGCGCAAGAACGTGACCAGATTACCGAAAACGCACAGGACGCGCTCCTGCATGCCGAGGAAATGGCACAGCGCATCGCCGTGATGCAGGACCAGAACGACGCGATTTTCCGCCAGCTTGAAGACGCCATGACCATCTCGGTCGAGCCCCTCGACAAGATGTTCCGCGCCGCCGGTATGAACACCGATTCGCTCCTAAGCTCCGTGCGCCAAGGGTATAGCGGCCAAGGTGGCCCTATGACCCCCATCTCCTTTTCGACACGCGGTGGCGACCCTTCGCCCGATGCCGAACGTGCCAACAGCCTGCTCAATCAGATGGACCGGCTGAACCTGTACCGCATCGCCGCACAAAAGGCGCCTTTCGCTGTGCCCGTGAAAAGCGCGTTTCGATATACCTCCGGGTTTGGGATGCGCTGGGGGCGGATGCATAA
>ERZ887849.911-NODE-911-length-29864-cov-50.752055_pt1 | contig 29864 bp, 25 predicted proteins | sample MGYA00521267_ERZ887849 | MGnify/ENA primary metagenome ERZ887849 (study PRJEB32303, sample SAMEA104408601) | aquatic metagenome | biome: Brackish water; feature: Pelagic; material: water | place: Baltic Sea | collected 2014-06-06T16:11:00 | depth 2,863 m ... | reverse complement strand
TGATTTGGGTCGTTTTATCACCTGATTCACGAGTCCTTGTATTTACAAAAGTAAAAATCGATGTTGTAGTTTCTGTGGTAATAACCGGAGCCTCAACAAGCGGATTGCTGAGGTTAACATCCGTTTCTGTTACACCTTCAAAAGTAGGGGTGGGGGTGTTTGTAGCGCCGCCGCCCAGAGGCGTCCAAGTACCACCATCCCAAGCTGTTCGATTAGGATTAGCATAATAATAAAATCCTGGGGCTACGTCTGGGCTACCAGTTCCCATTTCTCCTATTACGGAGCCAGTACCAGTGTTATATACCACTAATCCATCATAATAATTTGGATTATAAGTTGAGGTACCTACAGTACCACTATCAAAAACATCTGCGGCATTAATATTTGTTAGATCTGTACTAGGAAACAAAATTCCTTTACCTGCTCCATTAAAAGCATTATAGTTAAAAGCACTTGAACCATCTATAAACGCCATACTGCTTGATCCAGCTGTAGTAGATGCTTCGGTTTGAAGTATTTGTGAGTTAATCGAAAGTGACATCACTACAAATAATAGTGTTAATATTATATTTTTCATATTTTAATTTTTGAAATTTCTATTTTATCCACTCGTCACCAGTACAAAAGAAAACTTCCGTTAATGAAGAACCGACATTACCATTAGGTGAGTTTGAAACGTATACTCCTTTTGCACCTCTATTTATAATCACCATTATACGTCCAGCATTGCTAGAAGGCGTAGGAAGAATTATGTTTGTAGCACCAGGTCCAGCACCACTAGCTGTGATGTCAAGCACGTTATTTTCGGTATTCGCTGAAAAATCAGGTGTTGCAGTTACATCAACGTTGTATAAGATTGTACCCACTGTAAAGTCAGGAACCGCAGCTCCACCACCACTCAAAGCAGTCCAAGCTGTACCATTCCAAAAATAAAATCCAGTACTGGCTGCGTTGTTGCTGTACACCAATTGGCTAATTTTAGAACCAGATGTTGCAGTTGCGGTCATGTCATCAGTTACAACAGGGACGGCAATTCCGTCAATAGTATTTAATGCACCTGGTGTATCACCAGCAGCACCTGCCACATCTAAAGTCGTTGCGGGATTTTGCGTACCTACACCAACTTGGGCATAAGAATTAAACACACAAAGTAATAAAAGTGAAAACGTAAGTTTTTTAAAAGCGTTGCTCTTAGCAACTAGTGTTTGATTTGAATTCATTTCTCGATATTTAATTTAACATTAATATTTAATTATGCTGCTCTGGACTTTGAAAACATATAAAAGACGTAGACCAACTACTTAAGGCGCTAAATTATGCCTAATTGATAGTTAAATATAGAGTCAAGTAACAAACGGCTGTTTGATGTAATATAGTTAGTCATTGGCGTAATGAACGGTAAATCATTTGTATAATGAACCGTTTTTGTGTTGTGTAGAGATGTGTTCAACAGTTTTTTGATTAACAATGATACAATAATTAAGGAACAAAATTTATTTTTGAGCACAATGCTGTAAACACTTTTTACAAAGGGTTTTTTTTTGTAGATTTGACACCCTTAATTATGTGTAAATACTATATCCCTTAACATTTATGTCAAAAAAAGCAATCTTAGAAATTAACGGTCAAAAACATGAATTCCCAACATATATAGGGTCTGAAAATGAAGTTGCGATTGATATTAGCACTTTAAGAGCGGCAACTGGAGGAGTGACAACCTTAGATCCCGGATTTAAAAATACGGGTTCTTGTGTTAGTGAGATTACATTTTTGGACGGAGAAAAAGGAATTCTTCGATACAGAGGCTATTCAATAGAAGAATTGGCCGATAAAGCGGACTTTTTAGAAGTTGCTTATTTATTGATATTTGGAGAGCTTCCAACCAAAGAAGCGTTGGATAAATTTCATGCCGACATCAAATCTGAATCGATTGTAGATGATGACATCCGAAAAATAATCGATGCATTTCCAAAATCGGCACACCCAATGGGAGTATTGTCTTCCCTAACCAGTGCCCTCACAGCGTTTAATCCATCTTCTGTGAATGTAGATTCTGAAGAAGATATGTATAAGTCGTTTGTTAGAATTTTGGGTAAATTCCCTGTTTTAGTGGCGTGGGCCATGCGAAAAAAACAAGGACTTCCACTAGATTACGGAGACAACTCTTTGGGCTATATAGAAAACATCTTAAAAATGATGTTTAAGCAGCCAAATCAAGACTATGTTCAGAACGAAATATTGGTGAAAGCGTTAAATAAACTCCTCATCCTTCATGCCGATCACGAGCAAAACTGTTCGACCTCTACAGTTCGAATTGTTGGGTCGTCGCACGCGGGGTTATTTGCCTCGATTTCCGCAGGAATTTCGGCACTTTGGGGGCCACTTCATGGAGGTGCAAATCAGGCCGTATTAGAAATGTTGGAAGCCATCAAAGCAGATGGAGGAGATACCAAAAAATACATGTCAAAAGCCAAAGATAAAAGCGATCCTTTCCGATTAATGGGCTTTGGACACAGGGTTTATAAAAATTTTGATCCTCGTGCCAAAATCATAAAAGTAACCGCCGATGAAGTCCTAAATGATTTAGGAGTAAAAGATCCTATTTTAGACATCGCCAAAGCACTTGAGCAAGAAGCCTTAACAGATTCATATTTTGTGAACAGAAAACTATACCCAAATGTCGATTTTTACTCCGGAATTATTTATCGTGCAATGGGTATTCCTGTAGAAATGTTTACCGTAATGTTTGCTTTAGGCCGTCTTCCAGGTTGGATTGGTCAATGGCGCGAAATGCGCTTGCGAAAAGAACCAATTGGTCGACCACGTCAGATTTATACTGGCAGTACGTCTCGTCCGTTTAAATCTGTTGCGAAATAAACCTGCTAAAGGATTATATAACATGATGAAACTTCATGTAAATAACGAGTATGGACATTTGAAATCCGTTCTTTTTGGAACAGCACAAAGCAATGGGCCCATTCCCTCTGTAGAAAATTGTTATGACCCCAGCAGTTTATCTCATGTACTTTCGGGTACTTATCCGACCGAATCAGATATGCAACGAGAAATGCAGGCTGTAATGGCTGTATTTCAAAAATATGAGGTCGAAGTTTTTCGACCTATTATTATCGAAAATTGCAATCAAATATTTGCGCGGGATATTGCCTTTGTAATTGATAACAAATTTATTAAATCCAATATACTTCCCGATCGTTCTAAAGAATATCATGCGTTAGAAACCCTTCTAAAAAAAATCAATCCAAACGATATCATAGAACTTCCAGAGGCATGTCATGTCGAAGGTGGAGATGTTATTTTGTGTAACAACTATATATTTATTGGGGTGTATTCGGGGACGGATTATCCCAATTACATTACAGCTCGAACAAACCTTCAGGCAGCGAAAGCAATACAAGAATTATTTCCACACAAGCAGGTTAAAACTTTTGAGCTTCGCAAATCAAACTCAAATCCACTTGAAAATGCATTGCATTTAGATTGTTGTTTTCAACCTTTAGGAAATGGAAAAGCTTTGATTCATGATCAAGGATTTTTAAATCAATCTGATTTCGAATGGTTGCTTGATTTTTTTGGAAAAGACAATGTTTTTGTAGTCACTCCAAAAGAAATGTCTCAAATGAATTGCAATGTTTTTTCTATTTCAAAAGATGTTGTGATTTCCGAACAAAATTTTACACGCTTAAATACTTGGCTCACTGCACAAGGATTCACAGTAGAGCAAGTACCTTATGCCGAAATATCTAAGCAAGGGGGTTTACTTCGCTGTTCAACCCTTCCCTTAATCCGAAACTAAAATGTCACACATCACCAATACAGTCTTAATGATTCGCCCAGTTCAATTTCGTATGAACGAACAAACAGCTGTGAATAATTTTTATCAAAAAAAATCAGAAAACATCCTCCCTGAAACTGTGAATGCCATGGCCACTAAAGAATTTGACAACATGGTCGAAAAACTTAGAAAAGCCAGCATTCAGGTGATTGTAGTACAAGACACCAAAGAATTTGATACACCAGATTCAATTTTTCCAAATAATTGGATTTCATTTCATAAAAATGGCACGATTGGTTTATATCCTATGTTTGCCAAAAACCGTCGGCTCGAACGTAAGGATTCGATCCTAGAAGCCGTAGAAGCTGTAGGTTTTGTGATCAAAACAGTTGTGGATTATACGGAAGCAGAAACGGATGGTTTTTATTTAGAAGGGACAGGAAGTATTTTGTTGGATCGTGAAAATCAAAAAGCCTATTGTGCACTTTCTGCAAGAGCTGATGAAGAATTGTTTATTGAGTTTTGTGAAGATTTTGAATACACTCCAGTAGTTTTTTCAGCCTACCAAACTGTCAATGACAAGCGCGAACGTATCTACCATACCAACGTTATGATGTGTTTAGGCACTACTTTTGCAGTGGTTTGTTTGGCAAGTATCGATGATAAAAAAGAACGAAAAAATCTTCTTAAACACCTTCATGAAGATGGAAAAAAAATCATCGAAATATCAGAAGATCAAGTAAATAATTTTGCAGGGAATATGCTACAGCTTCAAGGCACAGACAATCGCAGTTATTTGGTAATGAGTCAGTCAGCTTTGGATTCGTTACGACCCTCTCAAGTACAGATGTTGGAAGAACATGCAACACTCCTCTCAAGTCCTTTAAATACAATCGAAGCGTGTGGAGGCGGGAGTGCACGTTGCATGATGGCGGAAGTGTTTTTGCCCAAAACAGCCTCAAATTAGGATTAAAAAAGATGTATATTTGTAACCGAAATCAGATGTACAATGACACTTCAGGAATCCTTATCACAACATATAAAACAAGCGTTTGTTACGCTTTACAATACCCCTTTAGAAACGGTTGAATTTCAAGCAACTCGCAAAGATTTTGAGGGCGATATTACAGTGGTAACCTTTTCAATGCTACGAACCCTAAAAATGAATCCAGCCCAATTGGGAGAAGAATTAGGGGCTTATTTATCAGAACATGTTGATGAAGTCGTTCGTTATAATGTGGTCAAAGGATTTTTGAATCTCGTCCTTTCGGATGCTTATTTTATGAATTTCTTTCAAACGGTGTGTGCAAACCCCAGCTTTGGGTTTGTAAGACCTTCAGATGATCGAGCAGTGATGGTTGAGTATTCCTCTCCAAATACCAACAAACCCCTCCACTTAGGACACGTTAGAAACAACCTTTTGGGTTACAGTGTGGCTGAGATTTTGAAAGCATCAGGCAAAAAAGTTTATAAAACTCAAATTATCAACGACCGTGGTATTCATATTTGTAAAAGTATGTTGGCATGGCAGCGTTACGGCCACAATGAAACCCCAGAATCTACAGGATTGAAAGGGGACAAGCTAGTCGGAAATTACTATGTAAAATTCGATCAAGTTTATAAAGAAGAAATCAAAGAGCTAGAAGCAAAAGGGCTCTCCACTGAAGAAGCCAAAGCACAAGCACCTATTTTATTAGAAGCCCAAGACATGCTCCTTAAATGGGAAGCTGGGGATGCCGCGGTGGTGTCGCTTTGGGAACAAATGAATGCGTGGGTATATGCTGGGTTTGAGGTTACCTACAAGGCACTCGGAGTGGATTTTGACAGCTACTATTATGAAAGTCAAACCTATTTATTAGGAAAGTCGTTTATTCAAGAGGGACTCCAAAAAGGTGTTTTTATTAAAAAAGAAGACGGCTCAGTTTGGTGTGATTTAACCTCCGACGGATTGGACGAAAAAATTGTTTTAAGAGCCGACGGAACGGCCGTTTATATGACTCAGGATATTGGCACTGCAATTCAGCGTTTAAAAGATTTTCCGGATGTAGGCGGTATGGTTTATACCGTAGGAAATGAACAAGATTATCATTTTAAAGTATTGTTTTTAATTCTAAAAAAATTAGGGTTTGATTGGGCTAAAAACCTAACACATCTCAGCTATGGCATGGTTGATTTGCCGAGTGGAAAGATGAAAAGTCGCGAAGGAACTGTGGTGGATGCAGACGATTTAATCGTTGAAATGGCTTCTACCGCCAAAGAGATTTCTCAAGAATTAGGAAAGCTAGAAGGCTATTCAGAACGAGAAAAATCGGAAACCTACACCACAATAGGTTTAGGCGCCTTGAAATATTTTATTTTGAAAGTCGATCCAAAGAAACGGATTTTGTTTGACCCTCAAGCCTCCGTAGATTTTCAGGGAAATACAGGGCCATTTATACAATACACCTATGCGCGAATTCAAGCTATTTTAAGAAAATCACCCGTTGAAACAAAAGATGAACCTTTATTGGAATATGCATTGCACGATAAAGAAAAATCACTTCTCAAACAATTGCAATTATTTCCAGAAGTAATCCAACAAGCTGCCTCCAATTACAGCCCTGCTTTAGTGGCAAATTATGCTTATGATTTGGTTAAGGAGTTCAACTCTTTTTATCAAAATGTATCTATTCTGGGTGCTGATAGTACTTCCGAAATTAGATTTAGAGTGCAGCTTTCACAAGCCGTTGCTATAACCATCAAAAATGCGTTTAGTCTTTTAGGAATTCAGGTACCTGAGCGAATGTAATTTTAGGGCTTATGGTTGATACTTTACAAAATTTTATTCCAAAGGCTGCTTATGACCAAGTCGCTCAGTTGTTGTTACACGATAATTTAGTGGTTAAAATAAAGAAGGAGCGCAAAACACGTCATGGGGATTACCGACGCTTGCCAAATGGAAAACATCAAATCACAATTAATTCCAATTTAAATACCTACCGGTTTTTAATCACCTTAATCCATGAAATCGCACATTTTGAAGCCTATAAAACTTATGGCAAAACAATCAAACCACATGGACCTGAATGGAAATCAGTTTTTCAGCATTTAATGCTGCCCTTTATACGTCCCGAAATTTTTCCAAATGATGTATTGGCTTTATTAGCAATGCATTTCAAAAATCCAAAAGCAAGTAGCGACTCAGATCCTGTTTTGGCCTTGAAACTCAAGCAATACGATGCCCCTAACGGAAAAACATTTATCTTTGAGGTGCCTGAAGGGGCTACGTTTCGATTGTATAATGGAAAACTGTTCCAAAAAGGTTCCAAAAGACGAACGCGTTTTGAATGTACAGAATTGGCCTCAGGCCGACTTTATGTTTTTAATCCCAATGCCGAAGTTGAACTTATTATTGAATAAATGAAGATGAACAAAAATTATTATGCAATTATAATGGCCGGTGGTGTAGGCTCTCGGTTTTGGCCCGTCAGTAAAGAATCGTTTCCAAAGCAATTTCACGACATGCTTGGAACAGGCCAGACGCTTTTGCAAAAGACAGTTTCACGCTTAGAGGGTTTGATCTCAAAAGAAAATATATTGATTTTAACCAATGAACGTTACTCCGATTTGGTGTTGGAACAATTGCCTCAAATCAATAAAAATCAAATAATTGCAGAGCCTGCCATGCGAAATACAGCCCCTTGTATTTTAATGGCATCGCTTAAAATTCATAAACAAAATCCAAAAGCTGTTATGGTTGTCGCACCAAGTGATCACTGGATTGAGGATGAATCGGCATTTATTTCGAACCTTCAAAATGCATTTGATTTTTCTGAAAAATCAGAGGTGCTAATGACCTTAGGAATAAAACCCACTTTTGCCAATACAGGCTATGGTTATATTGAATATGACAAAGCAAATCAGAATCCAGAAAAGAAAGTCCTTCAGTTTTGTGAAAAACCAACTTACAAAACCGCCAAAGGCTTTTTGGAACAGGGAAATTTTCTTTGGAATGGAGGTATTTTTATTTGGTCTTCTGCCAGTGTGTTGAAAGCATTTGAAACGCATCAACCAAAATTACACGCGCTTTTTGCTAAAGGACTAAACCATTATAACACAGAAACTGAAACCACTTTTGTGTTAGAGAATTATAAGAATGCAGAAAACATTTCTGTAGATTATGCAATTATGGAACCCAGTGAAAACGTCTATGTCATCCCCGCTACTTTTGACTGGAATGATTTAGGGACCTGGGGAAGTCTGTATGATAAAATTTCTGAAAGTTCCTCAGAAAATGCCGTTGTTAACACCCGTTTATTGGCTGAAAATTCCTCTGGGAATATGATAAAAACGGATACGAATAAAATAGTTGTCCTTGACAGTTTAGATGATTTTATAGTGGTAGAAGAAAAAGAAATTTTACTTATCTTTCCCAAGACAAAAGAACAAGACATCAAGCAATTACGCGAAAGAGTGAAGGATAAATTTGGAGATCAACATATTTAATTATGGATAATAATCTAAATCAAGAGTTAGAAAATGTAAGCACAGAGCAATCTAAAGCTACTGTTAAAGAAGACGCTAAAGGGCTTTGGGTCTCCCTGAAAACATTTATAATTGAACTCTTAGATTTTAGACATGACACGGATAGAGAGGCGACAATAGCCGCAATAAAAACAGACATTCCTTTTAAAGGGGCTACGGCTTGGATTTTGATTTGTTCTATTTTTGTGGCATCGGTTGGGTTAAACGCTAATTCGACCGCAGTAGTCATCGGAGCGATGTTAATATCCCCACTTATGGGTCCCATACTTGGAATTGGACTCTCAATTGCGATTAATGATATTGATACCCTAAGAAAATCCTTAATCAATTTAGCAACCATGCTCGTTTTGAGTCTGTTAACTGCTTTTTTGTTCTTTTACCTATTTCCATTAAGTCAAGACAACTCGGAATTATTGGGACGTGTTAAACCCGATATTAGAGATGTGCTTATTGCATTTTTTGGAGGTCTTGCACTCATCATTGCAAGAACCAAAAAAGGGACTGTTGCAAGTGTGATTTTTGGTGTGGCAATTGCTACTGCCTTAATGCCTCCTTTGTGTACTGCAGGCTACGGATTGTCTCAAGGTAATTTTGATTACTTTTTTGGAGCCATGTATTTGTTTACAATTAATACAATTTTTATTGCTTTAGCTACATTTTTGGTTTTAAAGATCTTGAGGTTTCCAATGTTAAAATATGCCAATTCGCAGCGTAGAAAAAACATTGCTCGCATTGCAACGCTCTTGGCTTTGGCAGCGATGCTTCCAGCTGGGTGGACGTTTTATAATGTTTTGCAAGAAACACGTTATGAGCAGGATTATAAAACATATTTAGAATCCGAAATTAACCATAACGATAACCTTTGGCTTCAGCGCGAAAAAATTGATTTCGATGAAAAACTGATTACACTAAATTTTAATGGAGAAATTGCCGAAGCTACCAAATCAGACCTAATAAATGAGTTGAAAGGCTATGAGTACCTTCAAGAGTTTAGTTTGATCATTAATGGAAACAAAAACCGAAGTGCAGATAAAATTTTAGACCTGTATGATGTAGCAATAGATAAAATTGAAAAACGAGACAGCATTATTGCTGCACTTGAAAAGGATATCGACAGTCTAAAATTAGTCCTCAGCTCCAATAAAAACGACATGGATTCAAAGTTGTTTTTAAACCTATCGAAAGATGCTAAAATTCAATTTTCTGACTTAGAGTCTTTTGGATATGCAAAGATGTTGACATCTTTAAATTTTAGAGATGCAGATACAATAACGCTGATAAAAACAAAATGGAATTCAGATTTGTCAGACAGTCTGGTAGTTCTTAGAAAACAAGCTTTAAAAACGTGGATCGAAAAAGAACTTGAAACAGATGATATTGAGGTAATTAGTAATTAAGATCAATGCTCTTCTAAGTACATTCTACGTACTTTTTTAAACAAGTTAGAGGAGTACACAAAATCTGTGACGATTTCATTATCCGTCCTAAAAATGGTGTCCTTACTGCCTTCCCATGCATTATGTCCATCTTTTAGAAAAAGAATATTTTGACCAATTTCCATGACAGAATTCATGTCATGTGAGTTGATTACTGTTACAATATTATTTTCGTGGGTAATTTCTTGAATTAAATTGTCTATAACAATGGCTGTTTTAGGATCCAAACCAGAGTTGGGTTCATCACAAAACAAATACTTAGGATTATTTACAATTGCTCTTGCAATTGCAACGCGTTTTTGCATTCCACCAGAGGCTTCACTAGGCATTTTGTCATGGGCGGCTTCTAGGTTCACACGTTTCAAAGCAGAATTTACTCGGTCTTCCATTTCACTTCGCGATTGTTTTGTAAACATCCTTAAAGGAAACATGACATTTTCAGCAATTGTTAAAGAGTCAAACAGAGCTCCACCCTGAAAAACCATGCCTATTTTCGAACGTAGGGTCCTTTTTTCATTATCCGAAAGGGTTGAAAATATGCTTTCATCATATGCAATACTGCCCTCCTTATAGTCAAAAAGCCCAAGTAAACACTTTAGTAAAACCGTTTTCCCAGATCCACTTTGTCCAATGATGAGGTTGGTTTTTCCAGCTTCAAAAACAGTAGAAATTCCTTTTAAGACTTTAGTATCTCCAAATGATTTATGTAGGTTATTGACTTTAATCATTAGCTTAGTAACATTTGAGTTAAAATATAATTTAATAGGATGATCAATACACTCGTCCAAACAAAAGCCGTCGTACTTGCTTTACCGACTTCCAATGCACCACCTTTCATATAATATCCGTGGAAGGAAGGGATGGTTGCCAATAAAAAGGCAAATACAAATGTTTTAATAAAAGCATAAGCCATATGAAAAGGAATAAAGTCCATTTGTACTCCAATCACATAATCTTCAAAACTTGAAAACCCGCCATAAACACAGGCAGCCATTCCACCAATAATCCCTAAAAACATAGCGATTGAAATTACAAAAGGGTATAAGAAAAGCGCAATAACTTTTGGAAATACTAAGTAATTCACAGAGTTGATCCCCATTACTTCTAAAGCGTCAATTTGTTCTGTAACTCGCATCGTTCCAATACTAGAAGTTATAAAAGACCCCATTTTCCCAGCCATAATAACAGAAATAAAAGTGGGAGCAAATTCTAAAATAACAGATTGACGCGTGGCAAAACCTACAAGGTATTTTGGAATCAATGGATTGTCAATGTTAAGAGCTGTTTGTATGGTAACAACCCCGCCCACAAAAAATGAGATAAATGCAACAATACCAATAGAGCCGATAATTAAATCTTCAATATCCTTTAGAATCAATTGCTTCATCACAGACCATTTTGTCGGTTTGCGAAGCATTTCGCCAATCATTAAAAAATAAGACCCAATATTGTGGAGGTAGTTCATAAAAATGTAATTAATGCTAAAGTAAAAAAAACTCCCCATTAATTTGTAGTTATTAAAATGGAATCATTAAAAAAAGATGTATTTTTGACCATCAACAAGTCTTAATTATGAAGTTTCCAAAATTCACTTACCTCTTTTTGTTTTTGGGTATTTTTTCTTGTAAAAATAGCCCTGAGTATTCATCTTCCAATAATTTGGATATAATAACTTCGAAACCAAAGCTCGTGGTAGGAGTAGTGGTCGATCAAATGCGTTTTGATTATTTGAATCGTTTCAAAAATAAATATTCTGCCAATGGATTTTTAAGGTTGATAAATCAAGGCTACAGTTGTAATAATCATCATTTTAATTTTATCCCAACTTATACAGCGCCTGGTCATGCTTCAATTTTTACAGGCACCACCCCAAGTGTGCACGGAATTATTGGGAATAGTTGGTATGACAAAGCGTCAAACGCAACCGTTTATTGCACAACAGATAAAACGTATTTTCCTGTAGGGGCTGCTGCAAAATATGGACAAGTTTCTCCTCGAAATATGAAAGTGACCACCCTTGCCGATCAAAATAGATTGTTTACACAAATGAACGGAAAAACAATAGGCATTTCTATTAAAGACCGTGGAGCTGTGTTCCCTTCAGGACATACAGCTAATGGAGCGTATTGGTTTGAAGGGTTAAACGAAGGAAAATGGATGACAAGTTCCTATTATATGGATACACTTCCACAATGGGTTCAGGATTTTAACACCCCCTCAAAAATAGCATCCTATTTAAAACCATGGAATACACTTTATGACATCAGTCTTTATGATGAAAGTGGTTCTGATTTGTCGGATTATGAACAAGGTTTTAATGGAAAATCAACGCCTGAGTTTCCTTATGATTTAAAAGCCTTAATGGAACTAAACAAGGGTTATAATATTATTAAAAGCACACCTTTTGGAAATACAATGGTTACAGACTTTGCATTGTCTGCCATTGAAGCTGAGAGTTTGGGAGTAGATGATTATACAGATTTTTTGACCGTAAGTTATTCTTCTACAGATTATATTGGACATAATTTTGGGATCAACTCTGTAGAGCTACAAGATACTTATCTGCGTTTAGATTTAGAATTAGAGCGTTTGCTCAACTACCTAGATACTAAGGTTGGCGTAGGAAATTACACCTTGTTTTTAACTTCTGATCACGGAGCTGTAGAGGTTCCATCTTTTTTAAGGGATGTTCATATTCCTAGTGGCTATGTACCGGAAAATAGTTTTGCATCTCTATATACGAGCCTAAAAAAGAAGTATGCTGTTTCTGACTTAATAATGAAAATCAGTAACAATCAAGTGTTTTTAAATCACGAACGTATTACGGCATTGAAAGTAAGCTTAGAAGACGTACAGAAGTTTGTTGTAAATGAAATTATCAGTTACCCACACATTAAAAAGGCTTATACAGCTACCACAATGCAAACGCGTTATTTTAAAGAAGGTGACGAGAAAATGCTTCAAAACGGGTATAATCAAAAACTTTCTGGAGACGTACTTTTTACCCTCGAATCGGGGGTGATTTCTTATGGTCCAAAAGGCACCACACACGGGTCTGGATATAACTATGATACGCATGTGCCTCTTTTGTTTTATGGCAACAGCATACAGCCCGGAAAAACTTACGAACGTACCAGTGTGACAGACATTGCTCCTACAATTTCGGCACTTTTAGGAATTTCTTTACCTAGCGGCGCCACAGGAAATGTTATTGAAGAGGTGATTTATTAGCCGAGGCGATAAGGTCTTTATTTATGGTGTCGATGTAATTTAACACTGCATCTTTTCCAGTATAATTTGTAGAAGAGGTAACGAAGTAACTAGGGACTTCTTCCCAGGTTTTTAAAAGAATGCTTTTATACTTATCGATATGATCTTCAATTGCTTTGGGACGTAGTTTATCAGCTTTTGTAAAAATAATTGAAAAAGGGATTTCATGCTCTCCAAGCCATTGCATAAACGCCAAATCAACTATTTGGGGAACATGACGAATATCGACTAAAACAAATGCAGAAATCAGTTGTTTGCGTTCTCTAAAATAAGCTGTAATAAATTTTTGAAATGTTTTTTTAGCGGCCTTCGAAACTCGAGCATATCCATAGCCAGGTAAATCTACTAAAAACCATTCTTTATTTATTAAAAAATGATTGATCAATTGTGTTTTCCCTGGGCGTCCAGATGTTTTAGCTAAGTTTTTTTGATTGGTAAGCATGTTTATGAGCGATGACTTACCAACGTTACTGCGTCCAATAAAAGCGTATTCAGGAAGTTTGTTTGTGGGGCATTTTGCGACTTCTTGGTTGCTTACCACAAACTCAGCCGTTTTAATTTGCATAACTGTTATATTTTAAAACCCTCTTTTAGTAAACCACTCATACACGATTTCATTAAATCGATCGGGGTGTTCCATCATAGCTGCATGGCCACATTTATCAATCCAAAATAACTCTGAATCAGGAAGTAATTTATCAAACTCTTCAGCAACATTTGGAGGGGTTACAATATCATTTTTACCCCATACAACGCACGTTGGGGATGTAATTCCAGGGAGGTCTTTTGCCATGTTGTGACGGATGGCACTTTTTGCAATGGCGAGTATTTTTATGAGTTTATTACGGTCATTTACAGTCTCATAAACTTCATCTACGATGGCTTTGGTAGCCACTTCAGGATCGTAAAACACTTCTTGAGCTTTTGCTTTCATTACTTCGTAGTCGCTACGTTTTGTGTAGCCGCTGCCCATTGCACTTTCGTAGAGTCCAGAACTGCCTGTAATTATAAGTGCTTTTACTTCTTTGGGGTATAATTTTGTATAATACAGCCCTATATGACCACCTAGTGAATTTCCAATAAGGATGACGTCTTTATAACCTCTAAATTCGATGAAGTCATTCAGATAATTTGAAAAACTTTTAACGTTTGTTTTAAGTAAAGACAAGGAATATAGAGGCAACTCTGGAAGAACAACCATATACCCTTTTTTACTAAAAAACTCTGTAACACCATCAAAATTACTTAGTCCACCCATCAATCCATGAAGAATTATAATTGGCTGTCCTTCACCGATTTCAACATAGTTGAATTTCCCCTCTTGCTTTAAATTATAATTCATATTTGATTCAAAAAAAATGGTCACTGGCAAATCTACACAATTTAATTTAAAATATTTTGAATAATTAAAGAGATCTGTCAATTGATTCTAGCGTTTTTAATGCCGCTATTAACCCTGATATTGACTCCATAAAAGTAATTAACAACCTTTTGTTGATAGCTCTACCACTTTGTAAGTTATTGGTTATCTAGAATATAACGTAAAAAAAGTGCAGTTTATCGATTTAATATGCTGTTTATAGAAATTTATTAACAATGTGGTAAATTGTGGTAAATTGTGGTAAATATTTTTTAGCTTTGAATTCAAGTATATAATAAATCGAAACACCGAAGCGTGAATACACTAATTGGAACATACGAATGTAAGGTAGATGCAAAAGGCAGGCTGATGATGCCAGTTGCATTTAAAAAGCAACTTGCTTCTGTTACGGAAAAAGGCTTTGTATTAAAACGTGCCGTTTTCCAGCCTTGTTTAGAATTGTATCCAATGCAAGAGTGGGAATCATTGATGCAAAACGTAAATAAACTCAATCGATTCAAGAAGAAAAACAATGATTTTATTAGACGATTTACAGCAGGAGTCAAATCTGTTGACTTAGATGTTTCAGGACGATTGTTAATTCCAAAAGACCTTGTAGGTTTTGCAGGAATCACTAAAGAAATTGTAGTGACTTCGGCAGTGAATATTATTGAAATTTGGGATAAAGATAAATACGAAAAGGCTATTGATGATGCTGCAAATGATTTTGCAGACTTAGCAGAAGATGTAATGGGACAAGACGATTCAGATGGATTATCATAACCCCGTATTACTCAGCGAAACCGTTGAGGGATTAAATATTAAAGAAGATGGAATCTATGTAGATGTGACATTTGGTGGTGGAGGTCATAGCAGAAAAATACTTGAATCGTTAGGTTCAAAAGGAAGGTTAATCGCCTTTGATCAGGACAAAGACGCTCTTTTAAATACAATAGAAGATCCTCGATTTTTATTAATAAATGAGAATTTCAGATATGTCAAACGCTTTTTGAGGTTCCATGGCATTAAATCTGTCGATGGAATTTTAGCAGATTTTGGGGTTTCCTCGCATCAATTTGATGAAGCTCACAGGGGGTTTTCAATCCGATTTGATGCTCAATTAGATATGCGGATGAATCAACAAGACACCCTTTCAGCACATTCGTTGGTAAACACCTATGAAGAAGAAGATTTAAAACGGGTGTTTTGGCAGTATGGAGAATTAAGGACGGCGCCAGCCTTGGCAAAAACCATTGTAATGGCAAGAGCCGAAAAAGTAATAGAAACCACCTTTGAGTTGAAATCTGTTTTAAAAAAACACCTTCCTAATGGAAGAGAAAATAAAATTTTAGCCCAGATATATCAAGCAATTCGGATTGAAGTGAATCAAGAAATTGAGGTTCTTAAAGCATTTTTATTACAAACTCCAGAGTTGTTAAATGAAGGCGGGCGGTTGAGTGTTATTTCCTATCACTCTTTAGAAGATCGTTTGGTTAAACGATTTATAAGAAACGGCTTGTTTGAAGGAGAACCAGAAAGAGATGTATTTGGAAACTTTGAAGTCCCACTAAAAAAAGTAGGAAGTTTGATTGTTCCGGATGCAAATGAAATAAAACTAAATAACAGAGCACGTAGTGCCAAATTAAGGATTGCTGAGAAGCTAAATACATAATCAGACGAATGAAAAACAAGATGTACAATATTTTAAAAGGAACCTTTCTCGTCAGCGATGGAGCTTTTAAAAATTGGCGTCTAATTTTCTTTTTTTTAGCACTTGCACTTGGAATGATTGCAAGTTCTCATAAGGCAGATAGTAAGGTCTATAAAATTGCAAGACTCAATGAAAAGGTAAAAGCCTACCGTTCTACCTATGTAGAAACCCGTGCACAATTGATGGAATTGAAAATGGAATCGGTCATCCGAAAGCGTTTGTCAGGGCTAGGAATTAAACCATCGTCCAATCCACCTTTTAAAATTATCATTAACTCAAAAACCAATTAATTTAATGCAATCCACCGAAAAGTCTATAATGAACAAACTGTACTTCACAAGTGGTGCAATGTTCATTTTTGCGCTTTTGGTAGTGTATAAATTAGTTATAATTCAATTTGTTGATGGCGATCAGTACCGCAGTATTGCAGATAACCGAACAATTAAAGACGACATCATACCAGCAAATCGTGGAAATGTGTATTCTGTGGGAGGCAGCTTGTTGGCAACTTCTGTACCTAAGTATGATATCCGTATTGATTTAGTAACTCCAAGTCATAAAAATTACGAAACATTCGTCGAACCTTTATGTGATTCGTTGGCCAATTTTTATAATACATCGTCTCAAGAATATAAACGTAAGTTGCGTTTGGCCCGAGAAAATAAAAACCGCTACTTTCTGTTAGCACGTAATTTAGATTACTCCCAATATTTACGATTTAGAGATTTTCCATTGTTGAATTTAGGAGCATTCAAAGGAGGGCTTATAGTTGAGCAAACAACAAAACGCGATTATCCAATGGGATTCATTGCACAACGGTTGATTGGTTATGAGCGATTTGATGATCAAGGCAATGTAACTCGTGTTGGAATTGATGGTGCTTTTGGTGAAAAATATTTGAGAGGTGAGAACGGTAAGAGACGTAAACAAAAAATAGGTAAAGGGCAGTGGAAACCTATTGAAGATTATAATCAAGTGGAACCTCAAGATGGATTCGATGTTTATACAACTATTGATGTCAATATTCAAGATATTGCCCACCATGCACTTTTGGAACAATTGGAACACTATAAAGCCGATCATGGAACTGTAGTTGTCATGGAAACCAAAACAGGCGAGATACGTGCCATCTCTAATTTGGGTCGAAATAAAGAAGGATTGTATTATGAACGTCTTAACTATGCAGTTGGAGAATCGCACGAGCCTGGCTCAACTTTTAAGCTCATGGCCTTGGCAGTCGCTTTAGAAGACAAAGTTATTGATACCACCACAATGGTAGACACTAAAAATGGGGTCTTGTCCTATTATGGTAAAAAAGTAAAAGATTCTAAAAAAGGGGGGTATGGCAACATTTCGGTTGCAGAAGCCTTTGAAGTTTCTTCTAATACAGGGGTTGTAAAGGTAATTCACAATGCATATAAAGAGAATCCTCAAAAATTTGTGGATGGACTGTACAGAATGAACCTAAAAGACTCTCTTGGACTTCCACTTATTGGAGAAGGAAAGTCGATTATTCCAGATCCAAGAATTAAAGATGGTCGTTGGAGCGGTATTGCACTGCAATGGATGGCATATGGATATGGCGTTTCTTTTACACCGCTTCAAACCCTAACATTTTATAATGCCATTGCAAATGATGGCGTTATGGTACGCCCAAAGTTTTTACGTGAAATTAAACAAATTGATACTTCCATAAAAACCTTTAGTACTGAGGTTATGAACCCCCGAATTTGTTCCGAAGAAACGGTTTTAAAACTACAACAACTCCTTAAAAATGTGGTAGAAAAAGAGCATGGAACTGGGCATGGCCTGTACTCCAACAAATTTTCTATGGCAGGCAAAACCGGAACTTGTCAAAAGGATTATGCAAATAAAGACCAGTTGAATTATATCTCGTCCTTTTCAGGTTATTTCCCTGCGGATGATCCAAAATATTCTTGCATTGTAGTCATTCATGAACCAGATAAAAGTGTTGGTTATTATGGCGCCGATGTGGCAGGACCAGTATTCAAAAAAATTGCACAAAAGATCTTTACAGACGCACCTGTAATTGATGAAATTGATGACATCAATCAAAAGTCGGAAACAGTGAAAGCAGATTATGATAATTATTATGCAGTAGCTCAAAAGTACAAAACAATCATGCCTAATTTAAAAGGCATGTCGGCTATGGATGCAATTTCTATTTTAGAAAACATGGGTTTAAAGGTTAAAATCCAGGGTAACGGAACCGTTTCAAAACAATCGATAGAAAGTGGTCAAAAAGTAAAACCTCAATCTGTAATAACGCTCGTTTTATCATGAAGAACCTAAAAAACATAATACAAACAACGCCCGTTGAGACCATCATTGGATCCATTGACCGATCAATTTCTAGCATACAATACGATTCCCGAAATGTTGAGCAGAACAGTATTTTTGTGGCGATTAATGGAGGTGTTTTTGATGGTCATTCATTTATTTCTAAAGCAATTGATCAGGGAGCAGTAGCCATTGTTTGTGAAAACTTACCCGAACAATTAGTTGCTAAGATCACCTATATAAAAGTAAAGAGTGCAGCAAGAGCCTTGGCGTTTATGGCTGCAAATTATTATGAAAATCCTTCCAAAAATTTAAAGCTGATAGGAATTACAGGCACCAATGGCAAAACTACGGTTGCAACACTTCTTTATGAATTATTTAAGCTAGCGGGTTATAAGGTAGGGCTTATTTCTACCGTAAAAATCATGGTAGATTGCGAAACATTTTCTGCCACACATACCACTCCTGATCCTATAGTAATCAATTCGTATTTAAGTCAAATGAACTCTCAAGGAGTTGAGTTTTGTTTTATGGAAGTAAGTTCGCATGGAATTCATCAGTATAGAACGGAAGGATTGCATTTTGAGGGAGGTGTCTTTACGAATCTTTCTCATGATCATTTGGACTATCACGCTTCATTTTCAGAATATAGAGATGTAAAAAAATCATTTTTTGATCAATTGCCAGCTACCGCATTTGCACTTGTGAACGCCGATGATAAAAACGGGTTGGTGATGCTTCAAAACACCAAAGCCAAGCAATTTACCTATGCCTTAAAAAGTTATGCAGATTATCGTGTTCAGATTTTGGAAAATCAATTTAGCGGCCTTTTATTAAAGATAAATGACAGCGAAGTATGGGTAAAATTAATAGGTGATTTTAATGCGTACAACTTAACTGCAATATACGGGACTGCCGAACTGCTAGGTTTAAAATTAGATGAAATTTTACGTATAATGAGTGCTCTTGACAATGTTAATGGAAGGTTTGAATACTTTAAATCAGACGCTAACATCACAGCTATTATCGATTATGCACATACCCCGGATGCTCTTAAAAATGTATTGGAAACAATTAATACAATTCGATCCAAAAATGAAACACTAATTACAGTGGTTGGATGTGGTGGCGATCGAGATCGTTCTAAGCGTCAAATGATGGCGCATATCGCGTCCGTATTGAGTACTAAAGTTATTTTTACAAGTGACAATCCAAGATCAGAAGACCCAGATAAAATTATTTCTGAAATGGAAGTTGGTGTCGAAGCCCAGCACTCCAATAAAACCATGTCAATTACAAATCGTAAGCAAGCAATTAAAACCGCTTGTCAGTTAGCGCAGCCTAATGACATCATTCTTGTTGCTGGGAAAGGGCACGAAACCTATCAAGAGATCAATGGGGTTAGGAGTGATTTTAATGACTATAAAATAACGAAAGAATTTCTAATTCAATTAAACAAATAATATGCTGTACTACTTATTCAAATATTTAGAAGAATCGCACCAATTTCCAGGAGCCTCTCTTTTTGGATTTATAACCTTTAGGGCAGCAGTTGCAATTATTTTATCACTAATGATTTCAACTATTTTTGGGAAACGCATTATTCGTTTTCTTCAAAAACAACAAGTTGGTGAAACTATTCGTGATTTGGGATTAGAAGGACAAAAAGAAAAGGCGGGCACACCAACCATGGGAGGGCTGATTATTATTTTTGCCACTCTAATCCCTGTTGTATTATTAGCTAAGTTAGACAATATTTATATCATTTTACTACTCATTACCACCTTATGGATGGGCGTGATAGGATTTATAGACGATTATATAAAAAAATTCAAAAATGATAAAGAAGGCCTAAAAGGTCGATTCAAAGTATTAGGTCAAATTGGATTGGGAATCATCGTTGGAACGACCTTATATTTTCATGATGATGTTACAATTAAAGAAAAAATCCCAGCCAATATGCAGGTTGAGATCGCAACGAGTCAACAATCGACAATCCAGTTTTACCCAGAAACAAAATCGACCAAAACAACCATCCCTTTTGTGAAATCAAACGAATTTAATTATGCCGATTTGATCACTTGGATTCATCCAGGTTTAGAAAAACATGCATGGATTGTATTTGTTTTAGTTGTTATTTTTATTATCACAGCCGTTTCAAATGGTGCCAACCTAACCGATGGTATTGATGGTTTGGCAGCAGGAACCTCGGCAATCATTGTATTGACCTTAGGAATTTTTGCTTGGGTATCAGGAAATATAATTTTCTCTGATTATTTAAATATTATGTACATCCCAAGGGTAGAAGAAATTACCATATATATTGCTGCGTTTGTAGGTGCGTTGATTGGTTTTCTTTGGTATAACACCTTTCCAGCACAAGTATTTATGGGAGATACAGGCAGTTTGACAATCGGCGGAATCATTGCAGTCATTGCCATTGCCGTCCGAAAAGAATGGTTGATTCCTGTGTTGTGTGGAATCTTTTTAGCAGAAAATTTATCAGTGGTATTACAAGTTAGTTACTTTAAATATACCAGAAAAAAATATGGCGAAGGTCGACGCATTTTTAAGATGTCCCCTTTGCATCATCATTACCAAAAATTAGGCTACCACGAAAGCAAAATTGTCACCCGTTTTTGGATTGTGGGAATTTTGTTGGCCATTTTAACCATTGTCACTCTGAAAATTCGATAGATGAAACGATTGGTGGTTCTTGGTGGAGGTGAAAGTGGCGTAGGTGCTGCTCTGTTAGGAAAAGAAAAAGAGTACAACGTATTTCTTTCTGATGCTGGAAAGATTACGAAAAAATATAAAGACGTTCTTAGACATAATGAGATTGAATGGGAAGATGAAGGGCATACCGAGTCCAAGATTTTAAACGCAGATATAGTGGTTAAAAGTCCTGGAATTCCAGATCACATTCCACTGATTCAAAAATTAAATGCAGCTTCTATTTCTGTGATTTCTGAAATTGAATTTGCGGCATTATTTACAAGTGCCAACATCATTGGAATTACGGGAAGTAATGGAAAGACCACGACAACACTGATGGTTCATCAGATATTAAGTCATGCTGGATTGGATGTAGCAATTGGGGGAAATATTGGCGATAGTTTTGCCAAGCAAGTCTTGAATAACAATGCCAACTACGTTTTGGAATTGAGTAGTTTTCAGTTAGATGGAATTGAAAATTTTAGACCACACATTGCAATTATTACCAATATTACTCCAGATCACTTGGATCGTTATGATTATAAATTTGAAAACTATATCGCTTCAAAGTTTAGAATCGCAATGAATCAAACCTCGGAAGATTATTTGATATATGATTCAGATGATCAGGTCATTGCCTCCTATTTAGAGACCCATAACATTCAATCGACATTAGTGCCTTTTTCGCTTTCAAGAAAAGTCACAAACGGAACTTATTTAGAACAAAATAATATAATAATAGAATTTAATAAAAGAGACATCATTATGCCAACAACAACCTTAGCTTTAGAAGGAAAGCACAACATCAAAAATGCGATGGCTGCTTCGACCGTTGCTCACCTGCTGAAAATCAGAAATACAACGATTAGAGAAAGTCTCGAGGGGTTTCAAGGTGCTGAGCATCGCTTGGAACAGGTTCTTACAATCAATAAAGTTCAGTATATAAACGATTCCAAGGCCACTAATGTAAATGCAACCTATTATGCCTTAGAGAGTATGAATACCCCTACGGTTTGGATTGTGGGAGGAGTCGATAAAGGAAATGATTACAAGGCATTGTATCCATTTGTCAATGAAAAAGTCAAGGCAATTATTTGTTTAGGAAAAGATAACGAAGCATTATTTGATGCTTTTGGAACTATGGTAGATAATATCATAGAAACGCAGTCTATGAGCGAAGCGGTCCAAATCGCCTATAAAATTGCTATTGCTGGGGAATCAGTACTATTATCTCCTGCCTGTGCTAGTTTTGATTTATTTGAAAATTATGAAGACCGCGGTCATCAATTTAAAGCCGCTGTAAGACAACTATAATGAAGGCACTATTTGATAACATAAAAGGAGATCGTATCATATGGGCTATTGCTGCTTTGTTGGCAATATTCTCGTTTTTACCAGTTTACAGTGCGGCAAGTAATTTAGCCTACATTGGAAACGGGAGCAATACCTTTAGTTATTTTATCAAGCACTTTGTGCATTTGTTTTTAGGATTTTCAATTATCTATGGAGTTCATAAAATTCCGTACCGTTATTTTAGAGGGCTTTCCTTAGTAATGATTCCAGTGATTTTAATATTATTAGTTGTTACAATGCTACAAGGTTCAACCATAGGAGGAGCGAATGCAAGCCGTTGGATTCGTGTTCCAATAGTAGGATTTACATTTCAACCCTCAACCTTGGCTGCTTTGGTATTAATGGTGTATGTAGCACGATATTTATCAAAAATTAAAGATATAGAACACTCTTTTAAAGACTCTATTTTACCACTGTGGATTCCTGTTTTTATAGTGTTAGGGTTGATTCTTCCTGCTAATTTTTCTACGGCAGCACTTATTTTTTCAATGGTGATTTTATTGACATTTTTAGGAGGGTATCCATTAAAATATTTATCGGTTATTATAGGCTCAGGTCTTTTAGTACTTATGTTTTTTGTGTTAACGGCGAAAGCTTTTCCAGATTTGATGCCAAATAGAGTTGATACTTGGACAAGTCGTATTACAAGCTTTATGGATTCGGATGTCACTGTTGAAGATTATCAAATTGAAAAAGCAAAAATAGCCATTGCTACTGGAGGTATTCAAGGAGTGGGACCAGGAAAAAGCATTCAGAAAAACTTTTTACCACAATCATCATCTGATTTTATTTTCGCTATTATAATCGAAGAGTATGGCCTCATAGGTGGCATGTGTTTGCTACTTCTTTATCTGTGGCTGTTATTTAGAATTGTAATAGTGGCTCAAAAGTCAGAGACTGTTTTTGGGAAACTATTATGCATAGGGGTTGGAATTCCAATTGTATTTCAAGCCCTAGTGAATATGGGAGTAGCTGTGCAGTTATTTCCTGTAACGGGACAAACATTACCGCTCATCAGTAGTGGAGGAACCTCTATTTGGGTGACTTGCTTAGCAATTGGAATTGTATTAAGTGTGAGTGCCAAACGAGAAACTGAAAAAATACAAGAAGATGAAGATCCACATCCTTTAGAAATATTAAGCGAAACAATTTAATGAAGTCGTATAGAATCATATTATCAGGTGGAGGAACAGGAGGTCATATATACCCTGCGATTGCCATTGCAAATGAATTAAAAGTACGATTCCCAAAATCGCAATTTTTGTTTGTGGGTGCAAACGATAAAATGGAAATGCAAAAAGTGCCTCATGCAGGATACGCCATCAAAGGGTTATGGATTGCAGGCATTCAAAGGCGACTGACATTTAAAAACATATTATTTCCTCTTAAATTAGTAGTAAGTTTGATTAAGTCCTTGGCAATTGTAAATACTTTTAAACCCGCAGTTGTAATTGGAACAGGTGGTTTTGCAAGCGGACCTCTATTACAAGTGGCTGCAATGAAAGGTGTCCCAACATTGATTCAAGAGCAAAATTCATTTCCGGGAATTACAAATAGACTATTATCCAAAAAAGTAAATAAAATCTGCGTGGCCTATGAAGGGTTAGAACGTTTTTTTCCTAAAGAAAAATTGATTTTAACAGGCAACCCAGTTCGTCAAGATTTATTGGATTTAGATAAAAAATCAGCCGAAGCTCAAGCATTTTTTAAATTAGACCCCAATAAAAAAACACTGTTAGTATTAGGGGGAAGTTTGGGAGCCCGTCGTATAAATCAGCTTATAGAATCAGAATTGGATTTTTTCAATGGTTTAGGGATTCAAACAATATGGCAGTGTGGGAAGTTGTATGCCGATGATTACAATCAATTTAACACCTATCAGGATGTGCAAGTGCATACGTTTCTAAATCGAATGGATTTGGCCTATGCCGCAGCCGATATTATCATATCAAGAGCAGGTGCCAGTTCTGTGTCGGAGCTTTGTGTTGTTGGAAAGCCTGTAATTTTTATTCCGTCACCCAATGTTTCCGAAGATCATCAAACCAAAAATGCATTAGCGGTTTCAGAAAAAAATGCCGCCCTAATTATACGTGAAAAAGAGTTGGACTCAAGTTTTGAGACACAGTTCTCTAAACTTATTGCATCTGAATCTCAACAAACAGAATTGTCAACAAATATCAAAAAGTTAGCTTTAAAACAAGCAACTAGAACCATTGCTGATGAAATCGAAAAGCTGATAAACAAATGAATTTAAAAACCATTCATAACGTATTTTTTATTGGCATCGGAGGTGTCGGAATGAGTGCGCTTGCACGTTATTTTGCGTTGGACGGAAAAACCGTTGGAGGGTACGATAAAACCCCCACTTTGATTACGGACTCTCTTGAAGAGCTTGGAATTCCTATTCAATTTGAAACAGAATTAAATAAAATCAACGAGCGATTTTTAAATCCAAACGAGACACTCATTGTATTTACACCAGCAATTTCAGAATCAAATGCGATTTTACAGTATTTTAGAGCTCATAATTTTGAAGTATTAAAACGTTCCGAAGTGTTGGGACACGTGACTGAAAACACCCAATGTCTTGCAGTAGCGGGAACCCATGGTAAAACTACAACGAGCAGTATTTTAGGGCATTTGCTGTATGCGAGTCATGAGAAAGTTACCGCATTTATTGGGGGCATTTCAGAAAACTACCAATCCAATTTAATTCATAACGGAACGGATATTTCAGTGGTTGAAGCCGATGAGTTTGACCGTTCGTTTTTAAGCCTTAACCCAGACTTTGCTTGTATTACATCTATGGATGCAGACCATTTGGATATTTATAATTCGGAAGCCGATTTAGTGGATACCTTTAAGCAATTTGCTCAGAAGATTAAACCATCAGGTAAATTATTCGTTCGAAAAGGATTGCCATTAGAGGGAATTACCTACGGAATTAATGAGGCAGCAGATTACAGTGCGATGAATGTTCAAATTAAAAATGGATGTTATCAATTTGATCTTCAAACTCCATACAGAATAATTCAAAATATAGCCTTTCATTTACCAGGAACACATAATCTGTCCAATGCGATTGCAGCACTTGCAATGGCACTAGAGTTTGGGTGTAAGGCAGAGAATTTAAAAACAGCTTTGAAAACGTATAAGGGGGTTAAAAGACGTTTTACATATCAAATTAAAACAGATGATTTTGTATTTATAGATGATTATGCACATCATCCAACAGAAATAAATGCTGTGCATCAAGCTGTAAGAGAAATGTATCCAAACCAAAAAGTAGCAGTTGTATTTCAGCCTCATTTATACAGTCGAACAAATGATTTTGCAGACGATTTTGCTACGAGTTTATCTCAGTTTGACGCTGCTTTTCTATTAGAAATTTACCCAGCAAGAGAGCTTCCTATTAAAGGCGTTACTTCAAGTTGGTTGTTGAAAAAAATCAAGAGTCCGATTAAAAAATTGATTTCAAAATCAAACATTGCAAGTGAAATAAAAAAATTGGGATATCCTGTATTTTTGACCCTTGGAGCTGGTGATATAGGGGTTGAAGCGTCAGATTTAAAAGAAAAATTAAGCTATGCATATTAACTGGAATTTCATAAAAGGCGTGTTGTTGCTAGGATTGGTAGTTTTTTTGTATGCTTTTTCGTCACACAAAAACAACAGTCGTCCTGTGACCAAAGTAGCGGTTCAATTCATCGGAAATGAAAACGTTTATATTACCACTGACATGGTTAATAAATTGTTAATACAAAATCAAGAACAACTGTTTAAATTACCGAAAGATAATTTAGATTTGAAGGAAATGGAGATTTTACTTGAGTCAAATGACATGATAAAATCTGCTCAAGTGTATCTTACTGTAAACGGAGAAGTTAGGACGGAAATCGAACAAAAACAACCGATTGCGAGAGTATATTCTGACACAACATTTTACATTGATAAAGAGGGTTTATGGATGCCATTATCCCCTCAGCACAGTGCGCGTGTTCCATTGGTTACTGGAGTTGTAAAAAAAGAAGATTTAGAAGCCGTTTATAGGATGGCCTTAAAAGTTTATACAGATCCTTTTTTAAAAGCGTATATAACTGAAATTCATCAAGCGGAAAATAAAGAAATAAGTTTAAAAATGAGGCTCCTAGAATTTGAAGTAATAGTGGGTACTCTTGAAAATTTGGATGAAAAAATGAATAATTTAAAAGCGTTTTATCAAAAAGCAAAAAAAGATAAAGTGTTAGATATATATAAAACCGTGAATTTACAATTTGAGAATCAAGTTGTTTGCACAAAAAAATAAATTTATGGAAGCTCAAAACATTTCAGTAGGATTAGATATTGGTACCACAAAAATTGTGGCGATGATTGGTCGTAAAAATGAGTATGACAAATTAGAAATACTTGGAATTGGAAAATCCAAAAGTCTGGGGGTGCATAGAGGGGTTGTAAATAATATTACACAAACCATCCAGTCCATCCAACAAGCGGTTTTAGAATCCGAATCCGATTCAGGTCTAAAGATTAGAGAGGTCACTGTAGGTATTGCAGGACAACACATTCGTAGTCTTCAGCACAGTGATTATATCACAAGAGAAAATTCTGAGTTGGTGATTAATGAAGAGGACATAGATCGTCTTATAAATCAAGTTCACAAGCTAGTAATGCTTCCTGGTGAAGAAATTATTCATGTTTTACCGCAAGACTATAAAGTAGATGGGCAGGCAGAAATTAAAGAGCCAATAGGCATGTATGGCGAACGCCTTGAGGCTAATTTCCATGTGGTGGTTGGGCAGGTATCCTCCATTCGAAACATTGGTCGTTGTGTCCAAACAGCGGGCTTGGAATTAGATGGAATCACTTTAGAGCCCTTGGCATCTGCCAATGCGGTGCTCAGTCAAGAAGAAAAAGAAGCGGGAGTTGCTCTGATTGATATAGGAGGTGGAACAACGGATTTGGCTGTTTTTAAAGACGGAATTATCAGACATACGGCTGTCATTCCTTTTGGTGGAAATGTAATCACAGAAGATATCAAAGAAGGCTGTTCAATTATAGAAAAACAAGCCGAATTATTAAAAATCAAATTTGGATCTGCATGGCCAGGCGAAAACAAGGAAAACGAAATCGTATCGATTCCAGGTTTGAGAGGGCGCGACCCCAAAGAAATTACCCTCAAAAACTTATCTAAAATAATTCATGCTCGAGTGGTTGAAATTATTGAACAGGTTTATGTGGAAATTAAAAATTATGGTCACGAAGAACAAAAGAAAAAACTCATCGCTGGAATTGTATTAACTGGTGGTGGTAGTCAGTTGAAACATCTAAAACAATTGGTAGAATACATTACAGGAATGGATACCAGAGTCGGATATCCAAATGAGCATTTGGCGGGCGATAGTGATAGTGACATTACAAGTCCAATGTACGCTACAGCGGTAGGACTTGTTATGGACAGTTTGATGCGACAAGAAAAACGGATCAATGATAATTCAGAAGAACCAGAGAACGATGAGGAGTCCACAATTCAACCCCCACTTGAAACGCCACGCGATAATCGTAGCTTTTTGGATAAATTAACCGAAAGAGTCAAGGACTTTTTAGACAACGCAGAATAAAAATAGATAACCAGTAAATTTTAATATATGAGCAGTAATAATAATTTTGGAATTACATTCGATCTTCCCAAAAACCAATCCAACGTCATCAAAGTCATTGGAGTCGGAGGGGGCGGAAGCAATGCGATTAATCACATGTTTAAACAAGGAATTAAAGGAGTTGATTTTGTGATTTGTAATACCGATTCACAAGCACTAAACAACAGTGGTGTTCCCAACAAAATTCAACTTGGAGTCAACCTAACCGAAGGTTTAGGAGCCGGAGCCAATCCAGAAATTGGAGAACAATCGGCTGTTGAAAGTTTGGAAGATATCCGTGCGATGTTAACCACCAATACCAAAATGGTTTTTATCACTGCAGGTATGGGTGGTGGAACTGGTACTGGAGCGGCACCAATCATTGCCAAAATGGCAAAAGAAATGGACATCCTGACCGTTGGAATTGTTACGATGCCATTTGAATTTGAAGGGAAAATAAGAAATGCACAAGCCCATCAAGGGATTGAAAAAATTCGAAAAACCGTGGATTCATTAGTCATTATAAACAATAACAAGTTAAGAGATGTCTATGGTAATTTAGGATTTAAAGCTGGGTTCTCTAAAGCCGATGAAGTACTCTCTACTGCTGCACGTGGCATTGCTGAAGTCATCACTCACCATTACTTACAAAACATTGATTTACGAGATGCTAAAACAGTATTGAGTAATAGTGGAACTGCTATTATGGGCTCTTCGACTTCTTCTGGACAAAACAGAGCTCAGCAAGCGATTACGAGTGCTTTAGATTCTCCACTACTTAATGATAATAAAATTACAGGTGCCAAAAACGTATTATTGCTCATCGTTTCCGGCGCTCAAGAAATAACTATTGATGAAATAGGAGAAATTAATGATTATATTCAAGCTGAAGCTGGTTACGGTGCCAATATTATCATGGGAGTAGGAGAAGATGATGGTTTAGGAGAAGCTATTTCTGTGACCATTATTGCGACAGGATTTAATGTCGATCAACAAAATGATATAACAAATACAGAAGTAAAAAAAGTAGTGCATGCGCTTGAGGACGAACAAACAATGCAACATGATTTGATGCCATTAGACCCCTTAGAAACTCCATCAGCAATTGTGGATGCTGTTAATAAGGAAACGGTGGTTTATACATTAGAAGAAGAGACCGCGGAAGATGAGGATATGGAGGATTTAAGTGAATCGGATTTAATTCCAACGTCAGAAGCTATTAAAAACTTAGAGGTTGTATATGAAGAAGTAGATCTAGAAGACGATGAGGACGAATTTATCATCCATGAAGTCACTAGAATTCCATCTGAAAAAACAGATTTTGAAGCAGTTGAAGAAGATCAAACTATGCTTACATTTGACCTTCCAATTTCTAGTAACTCAATAAAATCAGAATCTGACTCCGTAGAAGTTTACGTACTTGAAGATTCAGTAAAAGATATTGAGGTGAAAGACATAGATGTGAATGATTATATCGAATTAATTCCAGTAAACGAGGTCAATGAAACAGGGGAAACGCGTTATGTGTTGGACGATCATATTGTCTTAGAGCAAACAGGTCAAAAATATGAGAATAAAAACCAAGCTGATGAAGTTGAGGTTAATGAAGAAATGACCTTCACAAAAGTCACTGTCAAAGAACGGACAGTTGCATCGGAGCCTGAAGAAACCTCAGACCCTTTTGACAGTCCAATTTCAATTACGCTTCGAGAAAGAGCAGATGAAAGACGTCAAAAAATGAAGGCTTTTAATTACAAATTCAATA
>ERZ887849.910-NODE-910-length-29886-cov-10.032416_pt1 | contig 29886 bp, 26 predicted proteins | sample MGYA00521267_ERZ887849 | MGnify/ENA primary metagenome ERZ887849 (study PRJEB32303, sample SAMEA104408601) | aquatic metagenome | biome: Brackish water; feature: Pelagic; material: water | place: Baltic Sea | collected 2014-06-06T16:11:00 | depth 2,863 m ... | reverse complement strand
AACCCCGCGAATCATGCTTCATTCCTCGTAGACTGCGGAGATGTTGCCACATGCCTGCGACCATGCCTGGCACACCGGCGACAGTCTCGAGCACAACGGCCCTATGGCCATACCGTTTTGCAAAAAATGTATCAGCCACGAACCTGAGCGCGAGGGTAAGTCCCAATGCGATACGATCCGCGAAATTCTCCGGCTTTCTATGTTCCATAGTGACCTCACTTTTGATAGTTCAGAAGTGGGTGCTTTAGCGGCGGTAATCAAGCAAGCACGCAAAAACCAACTATGCATCTAATGAATCGTCCAGATACTAGGATGAGAGGACACATCGCTAAGACTTCGTGACTACTGGTGTGCCCAAAAGCAAAACATCACGAGACCGCTCCGATGACCTGACTCTGTTTATTGCGCAAAGTCAGACGATCTATTGGCTGGTTGACTGGCTAGTAAAGCAAAGAAGCCACATCACTCGTAGCGTCTTGCAAAATAATGGCGGAGCGGACGGGACTCGAACCCGCGACCCCCGGCGTGACAGGCCGGTATTCTAACCAACTGAACTACCGCTCCGGCGGTACGACTGCTTTGGTGGGTGGAGAGGGGCTCGAACCCCCGACCCTCGCCTTGTAAGGGCGATGCTCTTCCAACTGAGCTATCCACCCGGTCAGTCGCGATGGGGGCGCATGTTAGCGCGTCACTGACTGATGTCAACTGATATTCCAGTTTTCCATTGCCATCCCAGGTGACCTCCCTACAATATGATGCTTCGCAACAAACATCACGAAGTGTAGAAACAATGCGTCTTTCAGATTTGAATATCGAAAACTACCAAGTGGTCATGACACCCGCGCAGCTCAAGGCAGAATTACCACTGCCAGACACTGCACGCCATTTTATTGCCAGTGCCCGAGAAACGGTCAGAGCCATATTGGATCGTAAAGACCACCGCTTAATTGTGGTGGTCGGTCCTTGCTCGATCCACGATCCAGAAATCGCCCTCGAATATGCGCGCCGTCTTAAGGGGCTTGCCGAATCAGTCTCAGATACCTTGTATATTGTGATGCGTGCCTATTTTGAGAAACCAAGGACCACCGTGGGCTGGAAAGGCCTGATCAATGATCCCCACCTCAACGGAAGCTTTGAAATCGAAATAGGATTGCATAAAGCGCGTAACCTACTCATAAAATTAACAGAAATGGGACTTCCATTGGCGACCGAAGCTTTGGATCCGATTTCTCCACAATATTTGCAAGACACCATTACCTGGACGGCAATCGGTGCTCGCACAACCGAAAGTCAAACCCACCGCGAGATGAGTTCAGGTCTCTCTAGCCCCGTTGGATTTAAAAATGGCACAGATGGGTCCCTCGATGTCGCCGTCAATGCCATGAAATCAGTCACCCATGGCCATGCCTTCCTCGGGATTAATCCAGATGGTCAAGTCGCAATCACGCGCACGAAAGGAAATGCGTACGGTCATGTGGTCTTGCGCGGTGGCGGCGGCAAGCCAAATTATGATTCCGTCAATATTGCGCTGTGCGAGCAAGCCCTGACCAAGGCGGGTCTACCATGCAATATTATGGTGGATTGTTCCCACGCAAACTCCAACAAAGACCATCGGGTCCAAACACTGGTATTGGAGGACATTACCCATCAAATCCGCGAAAAAAATACCTCAATTTGCGGAGTGATGGTGGAGTCCAATTTGCACGAGGGGAACCAATCCATTCCGGACGATCTGACACAACTGCAGTACGGTGTGTCAGTGACAGATGCCTGTATTGATTGGGACACCACAGAGACTGCATTGCTGCACATGGCAGAACAACTGCGAGATATTTTATCCACGCGCCACGGATGATCGGTCTGCACAGGTCGCTATAGTGCCGATGCACTCCCGCTCGGCATCAAGAATTCCACATCGGAAGTATGTGCGGCCTGCATCATCTGCAGTGCCATTTGTCGGACCGGTTTTCCACCGAAAATGACCTGGTGTAACGCATCTAAAATCGGCATGGCCACCCCCCAGTGTGCGGTTTGCGCATGGACCAAACTCAAAGTGTTGACCCCTTCAGCCACCTGGCCCAAGGCATACTCCGCTGCAGCCAGCGACTGCCCCTCTGCCAGAGCGCGTCCAATGCGAAAGTTTCGTGAATAGGGCGACACACTGGTCACATACAAATCCCCTACCCCAGCTAGCCCGAGAAAGGTTAGCGGGTTACCGCCCATATGTGCCGAAAGACGTGACATTTCTGCTAATGCTCGCGTGATCAATAATGCCTTGGTGTTATCACCCACCCCTAAGCCATCGGCAAGGCCTGCGGCAATCGCATAAATATTCTTTAATGCACCACCTAACTCCACACTTATCAGATCATTGGAGCTGTAAAGACGGAAATATTTGGTTGCCAGCGCTTGGCGTGCACGCTCACGCACTTGTGGATCCGCCGACGCAATCACCGATGCGGTCAGATGACGCTCAGCTAACTCTTTGGCGATATTTGGACCGGACAACACACCAATCGCATGCCGTGGAAGACAACGATGGATGACTTGACTCATTAACAAAAATCCATCTCCCTCGATGCCTTTGGTCGTGGATACCAAGGACGCAGCAGGCGGCGCGATGGGTGCAAGCTGTTGACATACTTCACCCATGACTTTCGATGGCACAGAGAGCAAAATTAACTCTGCCTCAGCCACAACAGCGGCCATCTCAGTAAAGGCGTGAATCGCAGTATGTAATTTCAGCGTTGGGTGATATTTGGCATTCATTCGATCGCAATTGATCGAATCCGCCAACTCAGAAGTGCGTGTCCAAAGATGCACACAGTGACCGTTAGAGGCCGCCTGGTCCGCCAATACTGTGCCAAAACTTCCAGCACCTAGGATCGCGATTTGCATTGTTTAGACAGTCGGCGCGCTAGAATCAGTCACATCGACGATCAAACTCTCCGGAGCCTGTTCGCACGGAAGCTTACGCCCAATAAAGGCCTCGATTTCGGGGAGCAAAAACGAATCGTCTTCGCATGCAAAACTGATCGACGTACCCACCGCTCCGGCACGCCCCGTGCGGCCGATCCGGTGTACATAATCCTCAGCATCTTCCGGGAGCGTGTAGTTAATGACATGCCCCACTCCATCAATATGAATGCCACGCCCCGCCACATCAGTTGCGACAAGAATTCGGATCTTACCTTCTTTGAAACGATCCAGAGTCTGCGTCCGCTTTCGCTGGGGAACCTCACCACTCAACAAGGCCGCATCGACACCATCTCGTTCGAGACGTTCCACCAGTTCCCGACACAGATCACGGCGATTCGCAAACACCATCACTTTATGTAATTCACGTGTTGCGATGAGATTCTTCAACAATTGATACTTGGTCTCTGCCGTCGTGATGTAAACGATCTGCTCCACACTGTCTGTGGTGACATGATCTGGCTCGATTTCGATTCGAGTTGGCTCAAAGGTCCAGCGCTCGGAAATCTCCAGAATCTGCGGTGTAAAGGTCGCCGAAAATAGCAAGGTCTGACGCGATTCCTTCCGGGGACAGGCTCTCACAATTCGGCGCACGTCTGGCATGAATCCCATGTCCAGCATGCGGTCGGCCTCATCCAACACCAAAATTTCAATTTTCCGAAGATTGATCTCGTTTTGGCCCAAGAAATCAATCAATCGACCCGGCGTGGCGACCATGATGTCGCACGGAGAGGCGCGCAAACTGTCGCGCTGGCGCTGGTAATCCATCCCGCCCACAATCGTTTGCACCTTCAAGTCGGTGTACTTGACTAATGCTTCGGCATCCTTCGCGATTTGAACCACTAATTCTCGAGTCGGGGCAAGCACCAGTGCACGCGGTGTACCTGTCCGACGTTTCCCCTCGATTGGCTCGCGCAAAAACGTATCAATCAGCGTCACTAAAAATGCTGCGGTCTTACCTGTCCCGGTTTGTGCCTTCGCGACGATATCCTCGCCATCTAATGCGATAGGTAATGATTCCGCCTGAATTGGGCTGGTATACCGGAAGCCTAAATCAGCAATGGCATGCATCAAGGCTTTGGGTAAATCCAAATCATGAAAACGGGTTTTATCGTCGGCTGGCTCGACCGCAAAGTCCTCAATAGACCACGCGGGAACGTCGGTTGAAACGGTCATGATCCCTCACTGTACAAATTCCGATGACGAAGTGTACACGAGGGATCAGGGTTTCCGGGAGATTGTTAACGTTCAATCGCCAAAGCAACACCTTGTCCACCACCAATACAGAGGGTGGCAAGTCCCTTTTTCGCGTCCCGTTTGATCATTTCGTGGATCAAAGAGACAAACACTCGGCATCCAGATGCGCCAATCGGATGACCAATTGCAATGGCTCCACCATTCACATTCACCTTCGCCGTATCCCAGCCTAGCCCTTTGTTGACACCAATGGCTTGTGCAGCGAATGCTTCATTGGCCTCAATTAGATCCAGATCAGCATGCGTCCACTGCGCTTTCTGCAAACAGGCAGTCGTCGCAGGAATCGGGCCGGTACCCATGATCTCCGGGTTCACTCCCGCTGAGGCATAGGCTTTCACGCGCGCAAGAATGGGTAATCCTAACTGCGTCGCCTTATCCACAGTCATGAGCATGACACAGGCGGCTCCATCATTGATGCCAGACGCATTTCCTGCTGTGACTGTTCCGTCTTTATCAAAGGCAGGGCGCAATTTTGCAAGCCCCTCTTCGGTGACTCCATCTTTAATGAATTCATCGCGCGAAAACACGATGGGGTCACCTTTGCGCTGAGGAATTGTGATGGGCACAATCTCATCATCGAATCGCCCTTCGGCCCGCGCCTTCGCTGCTTTTTGCTGAGATGCTGCGGCAAAGGCGTCTTGCTCTTCACGCGAAATCCCAAAATGTTTGGCAACATTTTCAGCAGTCAAACCCATGTGATAGCCGCCAAACGTATCGGTTAACCCGTCCCGTAACATCGTATCCACCAGTGTCGCATTTCCCATGCGAAAACCGTCACGCGACCCGAGCAAAACATGCCCAGACTGACTCATATTTTCTTGCCCACCGGCAATCACAATCTCTGCATCACCGAGTAAGATCGCTTGCGCACCCAGCGCCACAGCCTTCAATCCAGATCCACAGACCTTGTTGATCGTCATTGCTGGACAGGTCTCTGGCAATCCCGCGTCCACGGTCGCCTTTCTGGCGGGATTTTGGCCTTGGCCTGCAGTCAGCACTTGACCCAAGATCACTTCACTGACGGCCTCAGGCGCGACTCCCGTGTCCGCCAACAACTGCCGAATAACAGCAGCACCCAACGCATCTGCAGACACACCGGCTAAGGTGCCTCCGAAACTTCCGACGGCAGTCCGCTTGGCAGCCACAATTGCAACTTGCACCATATTCCTACTCCATGATTGAAAACGCAGGCAGCTCTTTTAACAGTTTCCGACCCCAGGTGGTATTCACCAATCGGCGATCCAGTACCGTAATTTGACCCGAATCATCTTCCGAGCGAATCAGTCGGCCAACCGCCTGTCGTAACCGAATCGTGGCATGCGGTAATGACAATTCTGCGAACGCGTCACGACCCTGTAATTTCAAGTAGTCGGCACAGGTCGCCTCTCGCGGATCATCTGGTGGTTGGAAGGGTAATCGCGTGATCACTACCTCGTTGGCAAGATCACCCGGTAAATCCAACCCCTCTGCCATTGATTGCAACCCAAAGATAATCGAGGTTTGATTCGCATCACGCTGACTCCGATGCTTTGCAAGCAGTTGCTCCAACGGGAGTTGGCCCTGAACCAAGATGACAGCGCGTACTGCCGTGCCGAGGAGTTCCTCCACACGACCCAATAAACGCCAACTTGTGAACAAGACAAGAATGCCAAGCGCACTCTCCGTGCGTGTCTCCAAATATGCGGCAATACGCTCGGCATGGCGCTCCTCATCGCGAGGATCTGTTGCGTCACTCGGACACCACAGTCGCCCCTGACGGGCGTAATCAAAGGCACCGGCGACCACAAGTCCCTCATGAACAGGTAACCCCAAGGTTTCAGAGACACGTGCAAAGCCGCCACTGTGTGCCAAGGTCGCAGAGGTCAGAATTGCTGCGCCAACACGCCCCCACAAGCGGTCAGCAAGGTACTCCGCTGGCTGCATAGGACTCGCCCAAAGCTCAATATCAGTTGGATCATCTGGTGTTGCATAGCGTAAATCGTATCCGACCCGAATCCATCGCGCATGCCCCGTATCCGTGGCAGTGAGGCCAAACGCCTTAATTAGCGCTGGAATCGACTCCAGCCTGCCGCTAGCGAGTGCCAACTGCCCAGCCAAACGCTCTGCGTCGGTATCCCCCAAGAGATCACGCCCTTCGCTTTGACCCTTGAGCCAGTCTCGCGTCTTCTCCAAGCGTTGCATCAGGGTCGTCAAATTAACACGGTCGGTGCCAGGTGCAGGAAGACACCGATCAAGCATCAATCGGTACCGCGTCCCTCCTTGCTGGTATGAGAATGCACTGTCTGGCTCTGCCAACAGTGCATCACGCAACGTTCCACCCCACTCCACCAATACATGACCCAACTGCAGCAACGCATCAGGAAGCTCACTGAGATCACGCTGTAATCGATGATCGGTTGGCAAGACCTTGGTCAGTGTCGTGATCACCCGATCCAAACTCTTGATCGCACCCAGCGCTTGGGCAATGCGCATCTGGTCGGTGAACTGCTCACCCGATACCCGTGCGAGTTGATGGGCTTCATCAAGGATGAGGATACAACGCTCAAGCGGAGGCAGTAGAACGCCACCACCGAGCTTTAGGTCAGACATCAATAAGTCGTGATTGATCACCAGAATATCTGCGCCGTCCCAGTGCTCGCGAGCCCGAAAATATGGGCAGACTGAAAAAGACCCACATTGGCGCCCCTGACAGCGATGATGGTCAGTCGTCACTGCGGACTTCACACTCTCCGTCAGTGGCTCCGGAAAGGCGTCCATATCGCCATCCCACTGACCGCTCGTCCATGCCCGTCCAAGTCCTGTGACCGCGTCTCGATCATCGGCATCGAGGACCAATACCAGTTCATCGGGATATAACCCAGTCTCGCCATCAACAGACTCGATCGCGGATTCAAGGCGTATCGGACACAAATATCGTCGCCGCCCTTTTGCCAGCGCCCACTGAAAATCCAGCCGTCCTGATGCGGCAAGCTCCGGGAGGTCTTTATCAATCAGTTGTCGTTGTAAAGACACAGTCGCTGTGGAGACCAGAATTGGCATCTCTCGGGCTAATCCGACCGGAAGAGCAGCGACAAGATAAGCAAGGGTCTTTCCCGTTCCAGTTCCCGCCTCAATCAAACCAATTGGAGGAGCAGCAGCATCCCCAATACGACTCAATATTCGCGCAATCTCCCCGATCATTTGCTTTTGCCCAAGGCGTGGCTTTAGCCCACGGGCGCTTAAAAAGTCTGAATACAGCAACTGAATCGATTGTTTGATATCGTCGGTGAGCACAGCGTCTCGTTTTCTTGTCCAAACCCACAGTGTAGGTGATTTTCATGTCAGACACCGCCTTTGCCATCGATGCAATCCGCGAGGCGGGTCAACTCGCACGGTACTTTTTTGAGCATCGCGATCAGCTCTTGGTCGATCGCAAGGGACCACAAGACTACGTCAGCGACGCAGATCGCCAGGTGGAAGCCTGCCTGATCGCCAGGATCTCCAAACGCTTCCCCGACGATGGTTTTGTCGGCGAGGAATCAGGCCTGCAGGCTGCCTCACGAGAATGGGTGATTGACCCAATCGATGGCACCACCAATTTCTTGCGAGGCATCCCTGTGTTCGCGATCACACTGGCTTTGGTTGAAGACGGGCGTGCTGTCATGGGGCTCATATACGATCCCATGCGTGATGTGCTGTACGAGGGGTCTGTCACTGCAGGAGCACGCTGCAACGGGATACCCATCCAACCTGTGTGGCGCTCGATGTTATCAGAGAGCTTAATTGGTCTGTGTCACTCATCGCGACTCCATCCGGATCAGCTGACCGCACGGATCGCCGCTGTGCTCCGCTCAGGCGCTATTCTCCGTCAGCCGGGGAGCGCCGCGCTGATGCTCTGTGATCTTGCGATGGGGCGAATCGATGGACTCTATGATGCCGATCTCAAAGCATGGGACTCGGTGGCGGGTCTATTGATTGCCCGCGAAGCAGGTGCGATTGCCAGTGATTTTCTCGCCAAGCCCGATTGGCGGACTGCTCCCCAACCCACTTTGGCCGTCGCGCCCACACTCTATCCAGAGCTCAGCTTACTCTGGCCTGAGATTCAAACGGTTGTCTGCCTTCCCTAGAATCCAACAGGTAAAAACAATGTGGACGCCACACCTCGCGTGACCGCATTAATGGTCCGCTGGTCTTTCATGGCAAGCGTTGTCGCCAGCGTATCTTGGACACTGATCAACCCACCCAAAATCTGTGAGTAGCTGGCATTCAAGACATCATCCTGCACACCATCCGCATAGAGATAGGGTTGACCCGAGGCGTCTCGTTGACTGCGTAACAAATACGCAGCCATTTCAATATTTCGGGCACTGTTATAAATGAATTGTGGATCAGGAAAATCATCAAGCAGCAAAAACTCGCGCCGGCCATCAAAGGCTCGATTCACCATGTCTTGCAATCCAGCGGTGAATGCAAACACACGATCGCCCTGGAATGCCGGATCAAAGGCAAGTCGCAGCAGCGCATCGGAGGACGTTTGATCAAATTCAGCTAACGAAATCCTTGGCGACTTCAATTGCAGAAGGCGCAATTCCAAGGTCATTTCCGGCGGCATCTGAATGGGATTTCGGCGATACAGTTTGATCATCAACTCTGCCAACCGTTGATCGAGCTCAGTGCGCACTGCTTCAACAAAAAACGCAGTATCTGATTTGGCGAAATTCTTCAGTGCTGGTGGAGTTTGTATGGGTGCACAGGCGACTAAAAGTGCCAAAACACAGCTGGTCGCCCACGCACGCCCCATCAATCCGCGAGCTCGATCAACAACGCATTCACCCGCCGCAAGTAGCCAGGTGCGTCGTCCAGCTTACCACCTGCGCCGAGCTGAGCATGATCAAACACCAGTCGCGCAAGCTCGGTAAAACGGGTGTCATCGGTCTCACGATCCAATCGCTTCAACAATGCGTGATCGACGTTAACTTCGAGGCTTGGCTTAGACTCTGGCATGACCTGCCCAGCAGCCTCCATGATTTGCCGCATTTGCGGGCCTAAATCATCTTGGCCCAATACCAGTACTGCTGCAGAATCAGTCAAGCGCTTCGAGCGCTTCACGTCAGCCACTTGATCAACCAATGCATCTTTTAAGCGACTCAGTAGCTTCTTTTGCGCCTTGGTCTCTTTTTTAGCAGGCTCTACAGCTGCCTCGCCAGGAAGCTCAAGACCGTCTCGCGTAATATCAATGAAATTATGGTCCTCAAATGCATGCAGATGACCCATGAGCCACTCGTCGATTCGGTCAGACAGCAACAATACCTCGATGCCACGGGCTTTAAAGGCTTCTAGGTAAGGCGATCCAAGCGCATTCGCATAGGACTCAGCAACGAGATAATAAATATCCGTTTGCCCTTCAATCACACGCTCTAGATAGGCCTCAATACCTACGACCTGCTTCGGGTCACTCCCGTGAGTGGATGCGAACCGCAATAATTTAATGATTCGATCTTTATTTTGATAATCTTCGGCAGGCCCTTCCTTCAAGCACTCGCCAAACAGTGACCAAAACGTTTGATAGGCTTCAGTATTGTCCTTGGCCAGTTTTGCCAACATATCGAGCGCACGGCGCGTCACCGCGGATTTCATGCTCTCAACGTGACTGTCTTTTTGCAAAATCTCACGCGAGACATTTAAAGACAAATCGGCAGAATCAATCACCCCGCGAATAAATCGCAGGTAGAGCGGCAGAAACTCTTCGGCACGATCCATGATGAAGACTCGCTGCACGTAGAGCTTCAAGCCACGTGGACTCTCGCGATTCCATAGATCGTAAGGCGCACGCGATGGCACATACAGGAGTCCGGTGTATTCCGTCTTACCCTCGACGCGGTGATGTGACCAGGTCAGCGGATCACTGAAATCGTGTGCGACATGCTTATAAAATGCCTTGTACTCATCGTCGGAGATCTCAGTCCGAGGGCGCATCCAAAGGGCAGTCGCTTGATTGACCTGTTCCCATGGAGACCCCTCCTCCTTCGCATCGTCTTTCCGCAAATAGACGGGAATCGCTACGTGGTCTGAATACTTCGTGACTAAATGCTGGATCCGATAATTTTCGGCGAACTCCGATGCATCCTCTTTCAGCGTTAAACGAATTTCCGTGCCACGCGCAGGACGATCGATCGTCGCGACAGTGTATTCGCCGTCACCAGTGGAGCGCCAGCGGACTCCTTCGGCAGTGTCGACACCCGCATGTCGTGACAGTACAGTCACAGCATCGGCGACAATAAAGGCTGAGTAAAAGCCCACACCAAACTGTCCAATCAAATTGGCGTCTTTTTGTCCCTCGCCCGTCAGTCCTTTCAGAAACTCGGCGGTTCCTGACTTCGCAATGGTTCCTAAATGTGTGATCGCATCCTCACGCGTCATTCCGATGCCGTTATCCCGGATCACCAACTCCTTGGTCTCACTATCGACTTCAATGTGAACTGACATCGTCGAGTCATCGCCCAGGAATTCAGGGCGATCCAAGCTTTGGAAACGCAATTTATCGCATGCATCGTTCGCATTTGAGATCAATTCACGTAGAAAAATTTCGCGATTTGAATAGAGGGCATGCACCATGAGGTGCAACAGTTGTTTTACTTCGGTCTGAAATCCGAGTGTTTGTTCGTTTGCAGTCATCATCCTAATCACTGTGTTGGCCTAAGACAGACCCAAACGATGAGGGCAAAACAGCAAAAACCAAGGCTGGATCAGGTCCCCCAATCCAGCCTTCGCATCATTTACCAGCCAGTTGCGATTTTCAATGTCTGACCAATTTCGCCTAGATTCCGAGTCACGGTGACACCAGCCGTCTCCAAGGCAGCAAACTTCTCCGCGGCCGTTCCCTTGCCTCCAGAAATTATCGCCCCAGCATGACCCATCCGCTTCCCTGCTGGTGCGGTCACACCTGCAATGTAGCTCACCACAGGCTTCGTCACATGCGCCTTGATGAACTCCGCCGCTTCCTCTTCCGCAGTTCCGCCGATCTCGCCAATCATCACGATCGCCTCTGTTTCAGGATCATTCTGGAACCGACCCAAGATATCGATAAAGTTCGATCCAGGAATCGGATCACCCCCAATACCAACACAGGTTGACTGGCCAAAACCCATGTCAGTGGTCTGCTTGACCGCTTCATAGGTCAACGTACCAGATCGAGACACAATCCCGACCCGACCTTTCAGATGGATGTGTCCGGGCATAATGCCAATTTTGCATTCATCTGGTGTAATCACACCCGGACAGTTTGGACCAATTAAAACCACGCCTGCTTGATCACACGCCACCTTGCATTTCAGCATATCAAGCGTGGGCACACCTTCTGTAATACAGACGATCAAAGACACGCCAGCATTCACTGCTTCCAAAATCGAGTCCATGACAAAGGGCGCTGGTACATAAATCACGGATGCATCCGCGTGAGTTGCATCGACCGCATCACGAACGGTATTGAACACAGGCAGATTCAAATGCTCCGTGCCACCCTTCCCAGGTGTCACGCCGCCCACCATCTTGGTGCCGTACGCAATCGCTTGTTCCGAATGGAAGGTCCCATTCTTCCCAGTAAATCCCTGACAAATGACGCGGGTGTCACGATTGATCAAAATACTCATTGTGCCCCTCCAGCTGCAGCGACGACTTTTTGCGCAGCGTCAGACAGACTGTCACCGGCGATGATATTTAGCCCCGATTGACGCAGAATCTCTGCACCTTTCTCAGCGTTATTTCCTTCAAGTCGAACCACCACAGGTACCTTGACACCCACTTCTTCCACTGCACCAATGATGCCTTCGGCAATCATATCGCAGCGCACAATCCCACCAAAAATGTTCACGAAGACCGCTTTGACGTTGCTATCAGAGAGGATGATCTTAAAAGCCTCAGCAACACGCTCCTTGGTTGCACCACCACCCACATCCAGGAAGTTCGCCGGCGCCCCACCGTGTAACTTCACGGTATCCATGGTTCCCATGGCCAAGCCCGCACCGTTCACCATGCACCCAATATTGCCATCGAGGGCCACGTAGTTGAGCTCCCAGCGCGCAGCTTGTGCCTCGCGTTCGTCTTCCTGAGACGGATCATGCATCGCAACCAGCTCCGGGTGGCGATACAAGGCATTGGAATCAATCACGACCTTGGCATCGAGGCAATGCAGATTGCCTTCCGTGGTGATCACCAGTGGATTAATCTCGATCAACGCAACATCTTTTTCGTCAAATAATTTCGCTAAACCCAAAAAGATCTGCGTAAATTGCTTCAATTGGGTCGCAGTTAGCCCGAGTTGGAAGCCAATATCGCGCGCTTGATAGGGTTGTGCACCAGTTAACGGGTCAATCGCAGCCTTCAAGATCTTCTCAGGCGTTTCGTGAGCGACCTTTTCGATCTCCACCCCACCCTCTGTCGATGCCATGAATACAATCCGACGGGAAGCCCGATCAACAACCGCCCCAAGATAGAGCTCAGTGGCAATATCAGTGCAGCTCTCAACCAGAATTTTCGATACCGGTTGGCCGCCGGCATCGGTTTGATAGGTCACCAACCGTGTATTAAGCAAACGATCACAAAACTCGCGGATTTCCGCGTCGGTTTTGACCAGTTTCACGCCACCCGCTTTGCCGCGGCCTCCTGCATGCACCTGGGCTTTCACCACCCACATATCGCCGCCAATTTGCTTGGCGGCGGCTACCGCTTCTTCCGCTGTATCACAGGCGATGCCAGTCGAGACTGGCAATCCGTATTCACGGAACAAGGCTTTCCCTTGGTATTCGTGCAGATTCATAACATTCCATCACAGTTTCAGAGGTCAAATTCACCGACAACCGTCGGCACATCAAAAAGGCACCTCAAGGGTGCCTCTGTTCGGTATTAGGCGCGTTTTCGCTTATTGGCGATATGGATGGCGTGCCCATGGACGGCCAATGCCGCTTCATGCAGCGCTTCAGAGACAGTGGGATGCGCAAACATTGTCATCGCGATATCCTCTGCCGAAGCACCAAATTCCATCGCAATCACAGCTTGGGCAATCATGTCACCCGCTGCTGGTCCGACAATATGAACCCCCAGGATCCGATCAGTCTCTGCATCAGCGATCATTTTCACCATGCCATGCGTTTCGTTAGCAGCCATCGCTCGCCCTGATGCGGCAAATGGAAAGACCCCGATATTCACGGCGACACCGGCCTGCTTCAACTGCTCTTCTGTCTTACCAACCCAAGCCACTTCAGGGTGGGTATAGATCACCGAGGGCACAGTGTCGTAATTGACTTGTGCATGTTTACCCGCAATCCGGTCAGCGACCATCACGCCCTCTTCAGACCCCTTATGGGCAAGCATCGGGCCACGTACTACATCACCCACCGCATACACGCCAGGCACTGCTGTCTCGCATTGATCGTTGACTTGAATAAAGCCACGCTCATCCAGCTCGATGCCGCAGCCGTCCGCAAATAACCCGTCTGTAAAGGGACGTCTACCAACTGCAACGATTAACTTGTCAAATTCCTCGATTTGCTCTCCGGCTTTGCTAGCAAAGGTTACGGCCACCTTCTTGCCCTTGACCTCAGTCGACTTGACAAGTGTTCCCGTTAAGATCTTCAGCCCTTGTTTGGTGAAAATCTTGCGCGATTCCTTTGCAATCTGCTGATCAACGATCGCCAGAAAGTCATCCAGGGCTTCAAAAATAGTCACGTCAGAGCCCAGGCGTGACCACACCGAACCAAGCTCCAAACCAATCACTCCGCCACCAATGACGCCAAGTCGTTTCGGCACGCTGGTGAATTCAAGTGCCCCAGTTGAATCCACAATCAGGTCATCCATCAGTGGTGCCGGCGGGATATTCACAGGGACAGAACCGGTTGCCAAAATGATATGAGCGGCTTCCAAGACCTCAATCGTGCCCGAGTGATCTGTGAACTCAACGTGCTTATTGGGTAATAATTTTCCTTTACCCGCCAGATGCGTGACGCCATTGGTCTTAAACAAACCGCCGATACCACCTGTCAGATTTGCAACAATCCCATCTTTGCGCTTAAGCATATCCGCTACATTGATCTTCACCTTACCGGGCTCGATTCCATGTAACTTCAAATCATGACTGGCTTCTTCGAACTTAAATGAACTTTCCAATAATGCCTTTGATGGAATACACCCCACATTCAGGCAGGTACCCCCTAGAGAGGGCTTTCCATCTTTGCCGATCCACTTCTCAATACACGCAGTCTTTAATCCCAACTGTGCAGCACGAATCGCTGCGACATAGCCCCCGGGACCCGCTCCAATGACAATCACATCAAATTGTTGACTCATGGTCGTTATCCCCTCAAACGTCTAACAGCATCCGCGCTGGGTCTTCCAGCATGTCTTTAATCGCAACCAAAAACTGCACTGCATCCTTGCCATCAATCATGCGATGGTCATAGGACAGCGCCAGGTACATCATCGGCAGAATCACGACTTGGCCATTCACGGCCATCGGACGATCCTGTGTTTTATGCATTCCCAAAATTGCAGTTTGTGGTGGATTGAGAATCGGTGTTGACATCAAAGACCCAAAGACACCGCCATTTGTGATCGTGAAGGTCCCGCCGGTCATATCTTCCATCGACAGCTTGCCGTCCTTTGCCGCGCTCGCAAAGTCCCTGATGCCACCCTCGACCTCGGCAATCGACATCTGATCGCAATCACGCAATACCGGCACTACCAAACCACGCTCAGTCGAGACAGCCACCCCAATATCGTAATAACCATGGTAGACAATATCATTGCCGTCAATGGAGGCATTCACAGCGGGGAACCGCTTTAACGCCTCTGCAGCAGCCTTCACAAAGAAGCCCATAAACCCAAGGCGCGTTCCATTGTGCGTCTTTTCAAACAGCTCCTTATATTGAGACCGCAAGGTCATCAAAGGCTTCATATTGACTTCGTTAAAGGTCGTCAACATGGCTGCATTGTGCTGCGCATCGAGAAGCCGCTTCGCGATCGTGGCACGCAAACGTGTCATCGGTACACGCTTCTCTAAACGCTCACCAGGCACCACAGCGATCGCAGGCGGGGGACTCGTAGCCACCACCGGTGCAGCGATAGGCTGATTTTTCAAATGCGCCAACACGTCTTCTTTGAGGATTCGTCCGTCTTTTCCAGAACCCGTCACAGAAGCCACATCCAAGCCGTGCTCTTCAATCAACTTCTTCGCCGCCGGATTCACCGCACCGGACTCTGACGAAGAAACGGCTACCGCTGCGACAGCTGCGGCCGCTGGTGCTGATGAGGCAACCGCTGCAGCACCGGGGCTGATCCGACCAATGACTTCTTGGGATAACACCGTATCGCCATCGGCTTTCAACACCTCGGAGAGGACACCATCCTCGGAGGCAACGACCTCGAGGACCGTTTTGTCGGTTTCAATATCCACCAACAGCTCATCGCGACGGACCGCGTCTCCAGCTTTCTTGTGCCAAGTGGCGATAGACCCTTCTTCGACAGATTCAGGGAATTGCGGTGCTTTAATCTCTATTGTCATGGTCATTCCTTGTAGCCACATCGTGCGGCACGGTTACCCTTCCAGTGCGTCTTGAATCAATGCTTGCTGCTGTGCCACATGTAACGCCATATAGCCTGCCGCTGGTGTCGCTGCCGCTGCGCGACCCGCATAGCGTAAAAACTTATTCGGTGCATGGCGCCACATCGCATTCAACATATGATGCTGGCTCGAATACCAAGCGCCTTGGTTCATTGGCTCTTCTTGGCACCAAATCAGTTCTTCCATGTTGACGTATGGCGCAAGTGCATTGACTAAATCATCCTCAGGGAACGGATAGATCTGCTCAATGCGCAAAATCGCACGATCCGTAATCCCCATCTCAGCACGATGCGCTTCCAAATCGTAATACACCTTCCCGGAACAAATGATGACCTTCTTCACCTGTTGCGGATCTAAGTTGCCCATATCCTGAATGACCGTCTGGAAGTGGCCATTGGCAAGTTCCTCGAGCGTCGACACGGCTTCTTTTTTACGGAGCAAACTTTTCGGGCTCATCACCACCAATGGCTTCCGCAACGGGCGAATAATCTGCCGACGTAACATGTGGTAGACCTGGGCTGGCGTAGAAGGGATACAGACTTGGATATTTTGCTCAGCGCAGAGTTGCAAGAAGCGCTCTAACCGCGCCGAACTGTGCTCCGGCCCTTGGCCTTCGTAGCCATGTGGAAGCAACATCGTTAATCCACAGAGACGGCCCCATTTCAATTCACCTGAGGTGATGAATTGATCAATGACGACCTGTGCACCATTGGCAAAGTCGCCAAATTGCGCCTCCCAGATCACCAACTTACGCGGCTCCGTAGTGGCATATCCATATTCAAAAGCCAGTACCGCTTCCTCCGACAACAAGGAGTCATAGATATCGATACGAGGCTGTGCGTCTGCAATATGTTGCAGTGGACAATAACTCATTCCGGTATTTTGCTCGTGCAGAACAGCCTGTCGGTGCGAGAAAGTCCCTCGCCCAACATCCTGACCGGTAAAACGAATACCAATGTTTTGGTCGACCAAGGTCGCGTAAGCCAAGGTCTCTGCAAAACCCCAATTACAAGGCAAGGTTCCAGAAGCCATCTTGCGGCGATCTTCATAGACCTTTTCCACTTGCTTCTGCATCACGAAGCCAGCAGGCACTGTGTTAATACTCAGCGCGAGCGATTTCAGACGCGCTAAATCAAAAGAGGTATCTGCATCCGCAGTCCAGGCATGTCCGAAATATGGGCGCCAATCGACAAAGAGCTCAGCATTTGACTCCCGAACGAGTGTCTCCACGACTGGCTCACCACGATCCAACGCATCCCGGTACCCATCTTCCATGCCTGCCACCTCAGCCGCAGACAAGACTCCCTGACTCACCAGATGATCTGCATACAACTGCCGGGTTGTTTTCAGGTGCTTAATCACCGCGTACATCAGTGGTTGTGTCGCACTTGGTTCGTCCGCTTCGTTATGACCACGACGCCGATAACAAATCAAATCGATCACGATATCTTTCTTGAATGCATAGCGATAATCCATCGCTAACTGGGTCACGAAGTTGACCGCCTCGGGGTCATCGGCATTCACGTGAAGGATCGGCGCTTGGACCATTTTTGCGATGTCCGTGCAGTACTCTGTAGAGCGCGTATCTTCGCGAACCGACGTGGTAAACCCGACCTGATTATTCACAATGATATGAATGGTGCCGCCCGTCTTGAATGCCCGCGTTTGGGACATCTGGAAGGTTTCCATGACCACGCCTTGACCTGCGAAAGCCGCATCTCCATGGATCGCAATAGGCACGACACGATCACCAGACGGATCACTGCGACGGTCTTGTCGAGCTCGGACGCTCCCCTCAACGACCGGAGATACAATCTCCAAATGCGAGGGATTGAACGCCATCGCCAAATGAACTTCGCCACCTGGGGTCGTTACATTTGAACTAAATCCTTGGTGGTACTTCACATCACCATGGTTGTCGTATGTCGCCTTCCCATCGAATTCATCAAACAAGTCCTTTGGCGATTTACCAAAGGTATTAACAAGTAAATTCAAGCGACCACGGTGTGCCATGCCGATGACTATTTCTTTAGCGCCCAGGGCTCCTGCCCGCTGAATCAGTTCGTCAATACAAGGAACGAGTGATTCGCCGCCTTCTAAGCCAAAGCGCTTGGTCCCTGGATAGCGCGATTGCAAATACTTCTCGAGCCCCTCGGCAGCGGTGAGTCGTTGCAGTAAATGGGTTTTAATCTCCGCCGGGTAATTGGGTTTGGCTTGCACTGCCTCAATTCGGCTCTGCAACCAAAGCCGCTCTTCCGTGTCGACAATATGCATGTACTCCGACCCGACCGACCGACAATAGGTCTGCTCCATCAATGCGATGATGTCGCGCAGTGGCGCTTCGGGTCGATTGAAATTCTGCACACCCAACTGAAATGTGGTGTCAAGATCGGCGTCAGACAGCTGATGAAACCCGAGTTCAAGATCTGGGACCCGCTCACGGTCCATCAATCCCAATGGGTCGAGATGCGCGCGCTGATGTCCTCTCAGACGATAGGCATTCATGAGGCGCTGCACATTGACCTGCTTTCGGTCAAAGTCACTCGAGACCGACCCAGGAGCCACCGGCATAGCGCGGCGGCGATTTTTCGCCAACATTAAAAAGTGAGACTGAATTGTCGCGTGGGACACATCACCGGAGATAGCGCCCTCGACGCGAGGTAATCCGTCAAAGTATTGGCGCCATTGCATTGGCACCGAATTCGAGTCCTGAAGATACTGTTCAAACAGTCCGTCTAAATAATCCAAGTTGCCACCGGCCAGGTGGGACGTACTTAAGCGTTGCTCAAGCGAGCCGTCAGACATTGATGTTCTCCCTCAACCCGGGAGATTCCTCTGTCCTGCACGCACTTGGCCTATCTGACCCAATCGTCTGCATAGTGGCCTCTGCCCCGGTCTTCATCGATTACGACCTATTCCCTAAAACAAAGGCCGCGGGATCGCTCACGGCCTCGTTTCTCACCCGAGCACTGGATCCCAGGGCCCGCCGTATTTCCGCACCAATTCAGTGCTGTGACAACCTAGACTTAGGTTGCCCGCGACAACAACATGTCACGGATATGTCCAATCGCCTTGGTTGGATTCAAACCCTTCGGGCAGACTGAGACACAGTTCATAATTCCACGGCAACGAAATACCGAGAATGGATCATCCAATCCCGCTAACCGTTCTTCGGTCGCTTCATCGCGGCTATCCGCCAGGAATCGATAGGCCTGTAACAAGCCAGCCGGTCCAACAAACTTCTCAGGGTTCCACCAAAACGAGGGACAGCTCGTCGAGCAGCAGGCGCAGAGAATGCATTCGTACAGTCCATCAAGTTTTGCGCGCTCTTCTGGTGACTGCAGACGCTCGCGTCCCGATGCCGGGGTCGAATTCAGCAGGTAGGGCTTAATCCGTTGATATTGTTTGTAGAAAACAGACATATCAACCACCAGATCACGAATCACAGGCAATCCCGGCAGTGGTCGCACCACTAACTTGCCATGTTTGACGACTTCAGACACGGGAGTGATACAAGCCAACCCGTTTTTTCCATTCATGTTCATCCCGTCGGAGCCACAGACTCCTTCACGGCATGACCGGCGATAACTCAATGTTTGATCTTTATCCTTGATCAGGTTGAGCACATCGAGAACCATCAGATCCTTGCCTTCCGGCAAGTTCACCTCAACGTCCTGCATATAGGGCTCACGGTCCGTTTCAGGGTTGTAACGATATACGCTGACTTGCATCACAGTTCCCCTTAGTACGTACGCACTTTTGGTTCAAAGGTTTCGACGGTCTTCGGAGTGAAGTTGACGTCGCGCTTAGTCAAAGTCTGGGTGGTCGGATGATACAGAGAATGGCACAGCCAGTTCGCGTCATCGCGCTCAGGGTAATCATTCCGTGAATGTGCCCCACGGCTTTCGGTCCGCTCGTCTGCGGAAATGGCAGTTGATTCGGCCACCTCAAACAGATTTTGTAGTTCTAACGCTTCCATCCGTGCCGTATTAAATGCACGCGAGGTATCGGTCAGACGAATATTCGCAATGCGATCGCGCATCTCGGCCAACTGCGCACGGCCTTTTGCCATGTACTCGCCATCGCGGAACACACCGAAGTAATTCTGCATGCAGTTTTGCAGTTCCCACTTCAACGCGACGGGGTCCTCTCCATTTTGGTTGGAATCCAATCGATTGAGACGATCCATCGCTCGATCCACATCGGCATCAGAGGCCATCCGATAGGAAATTCCTTGCTGCAGCTGCTCCTCAATGAAAAGGCCTGCGGCGCGTCCAAAGACCACCAAATCCAAGAGTGAATTACCACCAAGACGGTTCGCACCATGGACAGACACGCAAGCGGCTTCTCCACAGGCGAAGAGGCCTGGGATAATCTGATCTTGACCATCCACCTGCATGATCGCTTGCCCATGAATATTGGTCGGAATACCGCCCATCATGTAATGGCACGTTGGCACAACCGGAATTGGCGCCTCCACAGGATCAACGTGCGCAAAGGTCTTCGACAGCTCAGTAATCCCTGGAAGACGGGAATGCAAAATCTCTTTCCCAAGATGATCGAGCTTCAAGAACACATGATCTTTATGCTCGCCACAGCCTCGACCTTCCAAGATCTCAGTCATCATGGACCGCGCAACAACGTCGCGTCCGGCAAGATCTTTTGCATTCGGCGCATAGCGCTCCATGAATCGCTCACCGTCTTTGTTCACCAAGTAACCGCCTTCGCCACGGCATCCCTCGGTCACCAAGGTTCCTGCCCCATAAATGCCGGTTGGATGGAACTGCCACATTTCCATATCTTGCATCGGATAGCCCGCGCGGAGTGCCATTCCGATCCCGTCGCCGGTATTGATGTGCGCATTGGTTGTTGACGCATAAATGCGGCCCGCGCCACCAGTGGCCAAGACGGTGGCTTTGGATTCGACAAACACCACCTCACCGGTCTCAATGCAAATCGCAATGACACCGACAACAACATCGTCTTGGTTTCGCACCAAATCGACCGCAAACCACTCATTCAGAAAGGTGGTTTCATTTTTCAGATTGGCCTGATACAGCGTATGTAACAGTGCATGCCCTGTTCGATCCGCTGCCGCACAGGTCCGTGCAGCTTGACCGCCTTTCCCAAAATCCTTGGACTGACCCCCGAAAGGTCGCTGATAAATTCGGCCATTCTCAGTTCTGGAAAATGGCAAGCCCATGTGCTCAAGCTCAAAGACCGCCTCGGGCCCAACCGAACACATGTACTCGATAGCATCCTGATCGCCAATGTAATCAGAGCCCTTGACGGTGTCATACATATGCCAGCGCCAGTCATCATTTGGATCGTCACTTGCGATCGCGCACGTGATTCCGCCTTGCGCACTGACCGTGTGAGAGCGGGTGGGAAACACTTTGGTAAGACACGCGGTGTTAAATCCAGACTGCGCCATTTGCAGTGATGCACGCATGCCTGCCCCACCACCACCGATCACCACCGCGTCAAAGGATAACTTCCGTAACGTCGCCATGAATTAAAACCCCCAGAGGATACTAATTGCCCATACCACATAGACAAATAAAGAGACCGCGATCGTAGCTAAGAACGCAACGCGCACCCAATTCACTTTGAGATAATCGGTCGCGACTGTCCACAAACCAATCCATGCATGACCCGCTAACGATAAAACAGCGAGCAAACTGAAGATCCTGACCCAGGTCTGACCCATAAACTCTCGCCACTGAGCAAACGTTAAGGCCTCACCATTGACCAGTAACCAACCCACCATCACGACTGTGTACGCGGCCAGTACAAGTGCACTAAATCGCTGCATGACCCAATCGTGGACACCACTGCGGCCATAGTTCAAGACACTGGTTACCATATCCAAACCCCCGCTAGAACGACCAGCACAGCGGCAATTCCCATTGAGACCTTAGCAAAGATCGGACCGGACTCTAGGGTTTCGCCAAACCCCATATCCATGAGTAGATGCTTGACGCCAGCGGTAAAATGATAAGCCAGCGCAGCCAAAACACCCCAGAGAACAAAGGCAAATAGACCGTGATCGAGCAATCTGATCGCATCAGTGAAGCCCGCTTCGCTTTCCAAAGACAGCCCCAACCACGCCAGCACAATGAAGCTGCCAAAAAACAACACCACACCTGAAATCCGATGCAGGATGGAAGCGATGGCCGTAATGGGAAACCGAATACTGGTTAAATCCAAATTTACCGGTCGTTGAGTCGACGACGCCATGTTCAAGATCCTCTCTAGTGACGGGTGCCGGAAGGCAATGCATTATAGGGCCAACCCTTATTCCGTTACAAAGGGTAACGCATTCACCTTTGTGCCTAAAATAACTATGACCGATTGACACCCTGAGGTCCCCGTTTATAGTGAGCCCCACGTCCGCTGCATCGTGCGCTGCACAATTTAGATGAGCAAGCACATTTAACCTGCGGATTTTCAAAGAAAGGAGCCACGACCTATGGCAGACAAACATGCCACTTTGACCCTCCCAACGGGAAAAACGATCGAGTTGCCAGTCTATTCCGGCAGCATCGGGCCCGATGTGATTGATGTCGCAGGATTACTGAAAGAAGGCTACTTCACGCATGACCCTGGGTTTATGTCCACGTCAGCAACAGAATCAAAGATTACCTTCATCGACGGTGACAAAGGCATTCTCTTGCACAGAGGCTACTCAATTGAGGACCTGGCTGAACATTCCGATTACTTAGAAACCTGCTATTTACTCTGGTACGGCACGCTACCAAATTCGGAAGAGAAGCAGCAGTTTGTCTACAACATCACACGCCACACGATGTTGCACGAGTCCCTCGCGCACTTTTTTGACGGCTTCCATCACAATGCGCATCCGATGGCCATGATGTGCGGAGCGGTGGGTGCGTTGAGTGCGTTCTATCATGATGTGATGGATATCCGCTCGCAACGTGATCGCGAGATTGCGGCACACCGATTGGTGGCGAAAATGCCAACCCTGGCAGCAATGTGCTTTAAGCATTCAATTGGTCAGCCGTTCATGTATCCAAGAAACGATCTGGGCTATGCCGCGAATTTTCTATACATGATGTTCGGAACACCCTGCGAGGAATATATCGTCTCCCCTGCAGTCGAACGTGCGATGGATCGCATCTTCCTGCTCCATGCGGACCATGAACAAAATGCATCAACCTCGACGGTACGTCTGGCAGGCTCCACCGGAGCCAATCCCTTTGCCTGTGTTTCGGCTGGAATTGCAGCACTGTGGGGACCTGCACATGGCGGCGCCAATGAAGCAGTGTTACGGATGCTCGACGAAATTGGCACAGTGGACCAGATTCCGCGATTTATCGAGAAAGCAAAGGATCCCAATGACCCTTTCAAACTCATGGGGTTTGGACATCGTGTCTACAAAAACTTCGATCCACGCGCGAAGGTAATGAAAACGTCATCGGATGAAGTCTTGGCAGAGCTACATGTCACCGATCCACGGCTGAAAGTCGCCATGGAATTAGAACGGATCGCACTCTCTGACCCGTATTTTGCCGAGCGAAAGCTGTTCCCAAATGTCGACTTTTATTCAGGGATCATCTTAAGTGCGATCGGCATTCCAACCAGCATGTTTACTGTCATTTTTGCAGTCTCCCGCACGATTGGCTGGATCTCTCACTGGCATGAAATGATTTCGAGCCCCTACAAGATTGGACGTCCACGACAACTCTACACCGGTGAGCCGCAACGGCCATACCCTGTCAAGTGAGTCTTTAAAAGCCCGCCTTGCGGGCTTTTAGGTAGTTTCCCTTGTCACAAGTGCGTCCGAGCTGACCAACCGAATCGAGTCGAGATAGCGCCTTTCCTCTGACGTTTTCGCACCGATCCGCATCTCCACTTTACCCGTCATCAAATTGTCATGATTGATTTTTTAAAATATGGAAATCGTTTTCAAGGATGAATTTCATGCCCCCTCCCAACTGGCGACACCTCCAGGTCGCACATGCCGTCTGTCGACAAGGTGGTATTCGAAAAGCAGCCAGCCATCTTGGTCTCGTTCATAGCACAGTATCGCGGCGTATCGCGGATCTTGAAGAGCATCTTGGGTTCCGCTTATTTGAACTCAGCCCAAACGGACTCAACGTCAATCCGATCGTCGAATCACTTCTGTGTGAGTTAGATGAGCTTGCCGATCGCCTCGATTCCGTCATCGTCGGCATCGACACCTATCGCCAGCAATTAGACGGCGCTATTTCAGTCACCTGCGCGCAAGGCATTCACTTTCCTGGATTGGTTGGCCGGTTTGGTGAATTTATGCAACACCACCCTAGCGTGACCGTCTTAATGAATACAGAACACCAGATCACTGAGGTAATCCCAGAGTGTGGCATTTTCACCACCCCATCGACCAATCTCAGTGAGCTACCCGATGCGCTGCATGACGACATCATTACGCCCTGCGGAACGATCCGCTGGGTTCTCTATGAGGGATCCCGAACCACCAGCCAGGTGATCTGTGGAACCCCTTATCGCTGGATCTACGGCCCTAATCTCGATCGACTCGGCTTCGCACACCGAACCGAAGTGCCCTGTCAATCGCTGCAAAGTGTGCATGATGCGATCGCCTGTAACCTCGGATTCGGATGGTTGCCTGAGTCTGTCGGAAACGCAGACTCTCGGTTAAAAAAACTATCAGGACTCGGGGTCCCTGACTCCACGATCTACGGGGTCTTCTTTGTCCTCAGGCATGCCTATGCACAATCTGCCCGGCATCGTGCGCTCCGCACCTACTTAATCCAACATCAGCCAGGTGATTTATTCTTCGGACCAATTACTGAAAAGCAGCAGATAACAGCCGAAGACGGCTCGCCAGAGCGTCCTCAGGATATGGCTCTGATGAGCCCACGCCCCACACCGGATTCGGCCAGGCAGGATCATCCACATACCGCGCAATGACATGGACATGGAGTTGTCTCACTTGGTTACCAAGTGCAGCGACATTGAGCTTATAGGGTGCAAACACATCTCTCAGAACGCGGCAGACATGGTCGATCTCGATACCGACCGGTGTGCGAACTTTCGGAGGTAAGTCAATTAACTCGACGGCATCTGGCACTCTTGGTATGACTAAGATCCACGGGTATCGCGCATCATCCACTAAACGAATCTCGCTGTAGGCCAATGAGGCTAACGGATAACTCGTTTGCGCCAATTGCGGATGTATCTGAAAAGCAGATGTATCCATATGTCTCCCGCCTCAATCTACGCGGATAGTATGTCCATCCAACCAGCGATCGCTCTGATCAGGCGCAATTTCTCGCTTCCAGATTGGAACCCGAATTTTTAACTGATCGATACATCGCCGCGTTGCCTCAAAGGCTTCTGCTCGATGCGCAGAACTGGCCGCGATTACTACGCTGGCTTCCCCAACCGCCACCATTCCACAGGAATGAATTACGTACAAACGGACCGGTAAAGAGGCAACAATCTCAGTACATAACGCGGCCAGTGATTTCAACGCCAAACCTTCATGCACGTCGTAATCCACTGACGCAGCCGCTTGACCCTCATTATGATTACGCACCACCCCATAGAACGTATTGATCGCGCCATGCCCAGGATCTTCAACATGGACTAACCACTGATCGGTCGGACAGGGACCATCAACTAAACCACAGAACCAACCGTCCTCTGATTGCGTGATCCGCATCTAGCCACCTGCCACCGGAGGCAAAATGGATAAGCAATCGACCTCAATCAACGGGTCACTATCCTTTAAGACCATATCATCTTGCGCAAACGCAGACCTTGCCAAGGTGTCCAGCATCCCGGAGGATTCGACAGAGAGCCGGGATTCAAGCGCCTCGCGCACATCGCGAACACAGGCGTTGTCACGGATATCCACAACAAACTCCGCAGCCACTGTCCGAAATACACCCAATGCCATCACCCTGATCTGCATTACAGTCGGCCCTTCCGCCCCTGTTTTTCAATCATCACAATGGCCTTGGGCAATCCTTCTATGAAAATACCGACGCATTCCTTCACCGCCTGCAAGCTCCCCGGCAGGGTAATCAACAACGCACGCCCGACAAGTCCACCGCCCATTCGAGATAACCATGCAGTTTTCGTATACACCGCACTCTCTGAGCGTAACCATTCACCCAGCCCTGGGAGCTCTGGATTCAAAAGTGTTTGTAGCGCCAGCGGTGTTACATCGCGTGGTCCCGGCCCGGTTCCGCCCGTGCACAAAATCACATGAGGATCATGCGTCTCTGATATCGCTTGGATGGCCTCTTGGATTTGCGCGAACTCATCTGGAATCACACGATACGCACACACATCGGCGCCTTGTGCAGTCATGGCATTTACCAAATACTGCCCTGATTCATCCTCATATTCTCCTTGAGATGCCCGATCACTCATCACCAACACTGCAATTTTCCGATCAACCAAGGGAGTCGATGATGGCAATTGTTGCAGGACCCAGTCTGGAATCGGCTGCTCTGGATTGATCCACACGCCGCTCTTGCCGCCAGTCTTGGTCAATAATGCAACATCGGTAATTTCAAGTACGGGATCTGTGCCTTTGCAAAGGTCCCAAATACACAGTAGGGCGGCATTCACACCGGCAAGGGCCTCCATTTCCACACCGGTCTTGGCGTCTGTGGCCGCCTCGCAAAACGCGCGAACGGCGCGCGCATCGGCATCCATCTCAAAACGCACAAGTACCTGATCCAGCGGCAGAGGATGGCACATCGGAAGCAAAGCGGATGCCCCTTTTGCACCCATCACACCGGCAATCTCTGCCATCGGAAAACAATCCCCTTTGGGGAGGGTTTTCGAGGCAACCTTGGCAAAGGCTGCCGGACCGAGACGAATCGTCCCTGCAGCAACAGCGCGACGCGTGGTCACACGCTTCCCGCCCACATCAATCATCGCAAAATTAGACACCAATTCGGTAGGCACGCTTATCCTCCAATCGATGCAAAATGCGGGGTTGCCCCGGTATTATGTTGATGAAGCCCATGACCCGCGACCTTGAGATCCAGCAACTGGCATATTTCTTCTTTCAGACGATCTGCATCACTATCGCGTTGCAACCATGGCCGTAAGTCATGTCCACCCTCACCGAATAAACATAGATGCAATCCACCCCTCGCCGACACGCGTAACCGGTTACAGGTCGTGCAGAAATCCTTGGAATATGGCGCAATCAAACCGACACTCCCCCCATGACTGGGATGTTTCCATACACGAGCGGGGCCTGCCCAGGGTTCCCTTGGCGCTTCAATCCAACCATCATGCTCCAACTGGTCTACCAACACCTGTCCGGAAATATGATGTGCATCGAAATACTCACGATTTTCACCGGTTTCCATCAGTTCAATAAATCGTAAATTGACGCCAGTCGACGCCCAGGCAATAAAGGCATCCAATTCGGTATGATTCAGATCCTTGAGCAGAACTGCGTTGACTTTCACCGGCTTGAACCCGATTTGTTGACACAACCGCAACCCTTCCATCACTTCTTCAAAGCGATTCTTGCCGGTGATTAGGTGAAATTTTTCTGGGGTTAACCCATCAATTGACACATTGATGGCATTCACCCCTGCATCAAAGAATGACTGCGCCCGTTCAGGGAGCTTGTAGCCGTTGGTAGTCATGGCGACCGTTTCAATGCCAGGCGTACTGGAGACCACCTCGGCGATCTCGAGAAAATCCTTACGGAGGGTTGGTTCTCCGCCTGTCAGCCGGATTTTTTTCGTCCCAAGCTGGGCAAACACCCGAACCAATCGACGAATCTCGTCCACACCAAGAAATCCATCTGGATCCCCTTGATATCCGTCGGGAAGACAGTACGAGCACTTAAAGTTGCAGACATCCGTGATCGAAAGTCGCAAGTACGGAAACGTCCTACCAAAGCGGTCCATTAGGATTCTGTCTTGGGACACAAGCCACTCCTGTTTGTTATATACATTGCCATCTCAGAATCGCATAAAGCGTTATGTTGGTCAAAATATATCGGGTAGGCCTCGTGGGCTCGCTGGAAAGAACGACACCAGGTCGCCGGCCGACATACTGCCCACATGCTCACTGAGTACAATCCAGCCATTCATCTTCAATAAAGGGGCAGTCTCAAAGGATTCCTGGCCATCAAGGGCCTCGACCATGGCACCACCTTTTCCCCTGCGTACGATTGCTTTCAGAAAAAGCGCCTGACCTTGTTGTTTCTCAAAATCATGTGCCAAACGTAATTTCAACGGGCTCTCAGGCGGACGCTGCTGCATCCCAGTCAGCGCGTAATGCACATAAAAACGGCAATTGACCACTGTCGATACCGGATTACCGGGCAACCCGAAATACAACGCACCATTTGGCAACCGAGCAAACAACAGCGGCTTACCAGGCTTTTGCGTCACCTTGTGAAAGATCAACTCCGCACCGATCGCCTCGAGTGCAGGCTTTACGAAATCGTAATTACCCATTGAGACAGCGCCACTGGAAACCACTAAATCAGCCTCAGCAGCCATGGCATCTTTGATATATCCGGTCATTTCGTCCAACGAATCGCCAACGTGTTGATTAACAACTAGATCGCACCCAAAGTTGGTGAGCATGGCAGCCATAAACGGACGATTCGAATCATAAATCTGACCAGGTCCGGGAGTTCCTGCATCGAGCTGGACCAACTCTTCCCCGGTCGAGCAGACTGCAACCTTAGGTAATCGGTGCACCGACACCCGTGTTACCCCACTCGATGCGAGGGCTTGGATATGCTCAGGCAAGACCCGACGACCAGGTGCAAGAATCGCTTCTCCCGCACGAATGTCCGAGCCAACATGACGAATCCACATCCCTTCAGGCGATAATCTCGCCACACGAATACCCGCTGACAGCTGCTCGGTGTCTTCGACCATGGCAATATGAGTTGCCCATGGTGGGACAGGCGCGCCCGTCATAATTTGCACACAGCCTGCGGAATCATCGGCAGGTAACTGATCCGGACTGTCACCTGCACGAATCTCCATCGCGATGGGGATCACCTCACCACGACTGGCTCGCAATGACTGCTCCGCGGACAACGCGAACCCATCGCGGGCCGAATTCGTGTGTGGTGGAATCGATAGTTGTGCCACTACCGGTTCAGCCACATACCGATTGACCGCATCAGACAGAGTCACCTGTTCAATCAGCGTCAACCGATCTTGGACCGCGTCGCCGATTAGACCAAAGGCTTCTTCCATCGAGACAAAGCTTTGCATAAATACTCCGTTAGTCGATTTCAACAGGAACAGGCTCAGACGGTGACACCGGATACCCAGCAGTCAGCCAGCCATCGGTTCCATCCGGATACCAATACAGCCGCATGAACCCAGCGCGAGACAAATGCTGCACCGCATTCCATCCCATCCAGCAACTTGACACGCAATATACGACGATCGGTGTATCGCGCTGACCATCCGCTGCCGCGTTAACTGAGGACACGAAATACGTCTGCATATCGTCTGCAGGCTGCCCATACCCCACATTCGGGAGCCACAAACTGCCGGGAATATTTTCACGGGCTGGGTAATCCGGCCAGCTCCCGTCGAGTTCGTCGTAGCGCACATCATTAATCGACAGCACATCAATCAAAATCACAGATTCCTGTTTAATCAACACAGCCAATTCCGCTGTATTCAGGGTGACACCACCCGGGACTGAATCAGGCACTGGATCGGTATAATGATGAATTCGTAACCCCGAGGCCGGATCAAAGAAGTCCGTTGCTGCAAATACCCTGACGGAAATGAAAACGGCCGCGCAGGCGGCCGCTTTCAAACGCCATGAGATCACTTCAGACTCGAGTAATATGCAGCAAGATCAGCGATATCCTGATCACTCAACCCAGAGGCCATGGCATACATAATTCCTGCCTGATAGCCTTTACGCGATTGTGTTTTATAGGCCTTCAAGGTCCCTGCAAGATAGGCTGCATTTTGCCCAGCAAGATTTGGATACGTTGGCACCATTGCGATCCCATTCGCCCCATGACAACCTGCACACATTGCTGCTTTCGCTTGTCTCTTGTCAGCATC
>ERZ887849.909-NODE-909-length-29938-cov-8.410802_pt1 | contig 29938 bp, 26 predicted proteins | sample MGYA00521267_ERZ887849 | MGnify/ENA primary metagenome ERZ887849 (study PRJEB32303, sample SAMEA104408601) | aquatic metagenome | biome: Brackish water; feature: Pelagic; material: water | place: Baltic Sea | collected 2014-06-06T16:11:00 | depth 2,863 m ... | reverse complement strand
GTTGAAACACATTCTTTGCCAAATCTACGCCAACTCGAATAATCTTCATTGTGGGTTCCTCCTCACTGGTAACTGTTGGACAGCACCTTCAGTGTGGCACCTCGATGCCGAAAAGGTGAGGAGGAGTCCATCCCATTGTTAAGTGGGTAGAGCCGGACGAGCCAGAAACGAAAAAGCCCTGATTAACAGGGCTTTTTCGTGGTTTTCAGTGACCTTGAACGACCTCTGAAACCTTGAATTGGCGGTGGGCTAAGGATTCGAACCTTAGGAGGGGATAAACCCTCAACGGTTTTCAAGACCGCCGCTTTCGACCGCTCAGCCAGCCCACCGTGTTTGATTTTCCGCTGTTGTGCGGAAGGTCGAGATTATACATTGCTGATTAATACGCACAAGACCCTGCGGCCTTGTGCGCACTATTTTGCTGCGCTTATCAGCCTTCTGCAGCGTCGCTAGCGCCGGTTTTGGGGCGTGAGCTGCGCGGGTCGTTACTGGCACGCGGGGCAGACTGCCCTGTGGCCGCCACCGGTGGCAGTTGCTCATCACGGAACAGTGTGAGGTGAGCGGTGGCAATTTCAATCTCGGCCACCTTGCGCGGTGCTACGCGTGGGTCGTTGGTGACCCGCCCGTCGGCAGTTAGGCCCGCAGGCTTCGCTGCCGGTTGTGCAGGTTCCGCTGCGGGTTCTAATGTGGGTTCCGCGGCTGCCACCTTCGGCTCGGGCTTTGCCGCCAGTGGTGCTGGCGACGCTTCCTGCTGCTCGGGCTCGGCGGTGGCGGTTGGCTCTGCAAGAGCCCCGGGTTGTGCTGCTGGTTCTGCTTCCTCGGCGGGCGCAGGCATGGCAGGAGCTTCCGCTTCAACGCGTGTTGGCTCAACCCTTACAGTGTCGGCCAGCACATCTTCGGCAGGGCTTTCACCTTCAGTGACCAGTGCTGCTTCGGCCTCGGCTGCCACAGGAACTTCAACCGCTTCAACCGCATCGGCTTGCTCCGCGGGCGCTGGGTCGCTGCGCTTGGCGTGGTCTTCAGGCTTGATATCGAGGACTTCTGCCGCCGCTACCGGTTCAACTGCGTGCGCATCAGGAGCGGCTTGTGATGATTGCTCATCAGCCGCAGCCCCAGTAGTGGCATCATTCTGCGGACGGTTGCGACGGCGGCGACGGGGCTCTGCACGCTTCATATCGCTTGGGCGCTTGCGCAGTTTTTCCTCACCTTCTTCTTTTAGACGGGCATAAGCTTCCAGGCTGTCATCATCCGATGCATCGGCATCGATGTCGGCTTGGCTCTCTGCTGGTTCTGCCTGGCGCTCTGCATCAGGACGACGACGCCCTTTACCGCCGCGCTTGCGTGGCCGGGTGTTGCCGCTGGACTGGCGCTCTTCCGAGGAGTCGTCCTGTTGGCTGCGAGCATTGGGCTTGTCGGCCTGCGCCGTTTGCTCATCCTTCCCGTTGGCTTCTTCGCGTTCAGCGCGCGGCTGGTCGGCGTTGCGGCCACTGCTGCTGCCATTGCGACGGCGTCCACCGCGGCTGCGCTTGCGGCCGCTACGTTCACCACTCTTCTCGCTGTTGTCGCCGTCCTGCTCAGTGGGGGCGGCTTTACGTGCCTTCGGTTTTTCTTTGGGCTCTTCAGCTTTTGCGGGACCGCCAAACAACATGCCCATCAGGCGCGTGACCAGGCCAGGCTTGACGGCTGCAACAGGCGCTGCTGCAGTGCGGCCTTTGCCGCCACGCTGGCGCTTGGGTGCCGCTTCGGCGGCGGTAGCCGGCGCTTCTTGGCTGGCCGCAGGCTGTGGGGCCGGCATTTGCTGCGCAATGCGCTGCACCGCCGCTTCTTGCTGTGGAATGTTGGCGGAGTGTGAGTCGCTGATGATATTGGTGTCCGGGACCGCGAGATCGATGCGGTAACTGGCCGTGCGGTCCTCGCTGACTTCGTCATCACGCAGACGCTGCACTTCAAAGTGCGGTGTTTCCAGGTTCGGGTTAGGAATAACCAGCAGCCGGGTGCGGCTAACGATCTCGATGTCTGATAACGCGGCGCGTTTTTCATTCAGTAAATAAGCCGCTACGTCGACCGGAACAATGGCGCGTACTTCGGCGCTACGGTCCTTGATCGCTTCCTCTTCCATCAGGCGCAGAATCGACAGCGCCAGCGATTTAGTATCGCGAATGGTGCCCTGGCCGGTGCAGCGTGGGCACACAATGGCGCTGATTTCCCCGAGCGAAGGACGCAGCCGTTGGCGGGACATTTCCAGCAAGCCAAAGCGTGAAATACGGCCTACCTGAACCCGTGCACGGTCGACTTCAAGTGCATCGCGCACGCGGTTTTCAACGGCGCGCTGATTGCGTGCAGAAAGCATGTCGATAAAGTCGATAACCACCAGGCCGCCCATGTCGCGCAGGCGCAGCTGACGCGCAATTTCGTCGGCAGCTTCAAGGTTGGTCTGCAGTGCGGTGTCTTCGATATCGGTGCCCTTGGTGGCGCGGGCAGAGTTGATGTCGATAGAGACCAGCGCTTCTGTGGGGTCGATAACGATGGAGCCACCGGAGGGCAGGCGCACCTCACGCTGAAACGCGGTTTCAATTTGGCTTTCAATCTGGAAGCGGTTGAACAGGGGAATGGTGTCCTCGTAGCGCCGAATACGGCTTTTATACTTGGGCATTACCATGCTGACGAATTCAAGTGCTTCGGCGTAGGCGTCGTCTGAGTCAATCACGACCTGATCGATGTCGTCGCGCAGGTAGTCGCGCACGGCACGGATGATCACGTTGCTTTCCTGGAAAAGCAGGGCAGGGGCCTTCACTTCCGTGTTGGCGGCGGTGATGGATTCCCACAATTGCAGGAGATAATTGAGGTCCCACTGCAGTTCTTCGGTGGTGCGGCCAACGCCGGCGGTGCGAATAATCACGCCCATGCCGTTGGGGATTTCCAGGCCGCTGAGGGCTTCGCGAAGCTCGCTGCGTTCATCACCTTCAATGCGTCGTGAAATGCCACCCGCTTTCGGGTTGTTGGGCATCAGTACCATGTAGCGGCCGGCCATGCTGATAAACGACGTCAGCGCTGCACCTTTATTGCCGCGTTCTTCCTTATCGACCTGCACGATAATTTCCGTGCCCTCTTTCACCACTTCCTTGATTTTCAGGCGGCCTTCAACGTGCCCTGGGTCTTTGTAGAAGTATTCTCGGGCGATTTCCTTGAGTGGCAGAAAGCCGTGGCGGTCGGCGCCGAATTCGACGAAAGCGGCTTCCAGGCTGGGTTCAACCCGGGTGATTTTACCTTTATAGATGTTAGACTTTTTTTGCAGTCGGGTGCGGTTTTCGATGTCCAGATCATAGAGACGCTGGCCGTCTACGAGCGCAACGCGCAGCTCTTCGGGCTGTGTTGCATTGATAAGCATTTTTTTCATGATGTGCCATTTACCTGGTGCGCGCAGGCCTGGCGGGGCGGGAATCAGCCATACAGCCGGCCACGGAGGCCGGACATAGCCGAGTAACGGTCCTGACACTGGCGCTATAGGCAAGCAGCCTTGGGCGCTGTGGTGGGTACTACTCAGTACGCTCAGGTGAACTGTACAGGGCGAGAAGCATTGTGTGCCTCTGGCCGGGTAGTGCTGCCGGCGGTGCTTGCACGTCGCAAGCCCTTGCTCGGTCGGCGCCGCATCACCTGACGAATACGGCCGCACTGCCCAAAGCTTTTACTGATTCGGAGTCCCGGCAGTCATACTGCGCGGTTCATACTGTTATCTTCGCGGTTCAGCCGTACATCCCGGGACATTGCCCTTCGGGTGGCGGTCGCGACGACATCCGTTGTGTGCCTGCACGCGCAAGTGCGGGTATCATGTCTCCTGTGGGGCGCTGCGGTTATATCGGCAGGCCCGGCCTTCACCGGAGTGGCTGCGTCGTGCGTCAGGGAAAATACCCCCGCGCTCGGCTACACGCGCCGGAGTATACCTTTATTTCCTAAGTGCTTCAATTATTTGGTGATTTCCCGAAACCATGGCCAGAACCAGCCTGAACGACCTACCCGGTACCGTCCGCATTGTTGAGATTGACGCCGACAGTGCCGGCCAGCGTCTCGACAATTACCTGCTGCGCGAGTTGAAAGGGGTGCCCAAAACGCGTATCTACCGTGGGCTGCGCAAGGGTGAGTTTCGGATTAACAAGGGGCGTGTGAAGGCCGATTACCGCCTGGTTGCCGGCGATTTGCTGCGCATACCGCCGTTGCATCAGCCTGCCCCGGGCGCGCCGCCCATTGTGCCGGGCTTTTGGGCGAGCGAAATTCGTGCGCGGGTAGTTTATGAAGATGCCGGCCTGCTGGTGATCAACAAGCCCTCGGGGTTGGCGGTGCACGGTGGCAGTGGCCTGAACTTTGGGCTGATTGAGTGCCTGCGGCAACTGCGCCCTGAAGACCGCTATTTAGAGCTGGTGCATCGGTTGGATCGTGACACTTCAGGCCTGATTCTGGTGGCGCGCAAGCCAGCCGTGCTGCGTGAGCTGCACCGTCAGCTGCGCGGCGATGGCGTCGACAAGCGTTATGTCGCCCTGGTAGCCGGGCGCTGGCCGCGTGAGCGCCGCATGGTGGAGGCGCCGTTGCAAAAAAATGTGGTGCAGTCCGGCGAACGTATGGTGCGGGTGGCCAAGGAGGGTAAAGCCTCGGTCACCGGCTTTCAGGTTTTGGAGCAGTTTCCGCAGGCCACTTTGGTCGAAGCGCGGCCTTACACGGGGCGTACTCACCAGATCCGCGTTCATGCGCGATTTGGTGGCCACCCGATTTTGGGTGATGACAAGTATATGGATGAGGCCGCCGCCAGCGTGGCACGCACGCTGGGTGTTGGGCGGTTGTTCTTGCACGCCCGATCTTTGGCGTTCACGTTGCCGGGAGAGCCGCCTTTGAGGCTCGAGGCACCTCTCGATCCGGAATTAGAAGTTATATTAGATAAGGTTCGTAAATAACTGATTATGATAGTGATATTTGATTGGGATGGAACGCTCTGCGACTCGGTGGAGCAGATTGTAGAAGCCATGCAAGCGGCGGCTGAGGCCTGTGCGTTGCCCGTGCCCGAGGCGGCGGCCGTACGGCATATTATTGGCCTAAGCCTGGTGACCGCGATGCCGCTTTTGTTCCCCTCCAGCAGCACAGCGCAGCACGAGGCCATGCAGGCCGCCTACGCGCGCTGTTACGTTGCGTTGGATCAGGGGCCGGCACGCTTGCACGAAGGCGCGATGGATACCCTGGAGTGGTTACGTGGCGCGGGGTTTGAGTTGGCGGTGGCGACCGGCAAGAGCCGGCGCGGGCTCGACCGGGTTTTGCAGAACCTGGGTATGCAGGATTATTTTCACTGCACACGCTGTGCTGATGAAACCCGCTCCAAGCCCCACCCGCTAATGCTTGAGGAGATTCTGGCGGCGCGCGGTATGGCGGTAGAAACGGCATGGATGGTGGGTGACTCTGAGTACGACCTTGAAATGGCGCGCAACATCGGCATGCCCTCTGTGGGAGTCACGTTCGGCGTTCACTCGCCCGAGCAGCTCTCTCGCCACCAGCCGCGTGCGCTGGTCGACCGGCTGCATGATTTGCGCACACTGCCTGCGCTGCTGGCTCAGGCGAGCACCGGGTAGCCAGCCTGCTTGAGCAGCGTGGTCAGGGCGATCAGGGGCAGCCCTTCCAGGCTGGTTGGGTCATCGCCCCGCAGGCGCTCGAAGAGCGCGATCCCCAGGCCCTCGCACTTGAAGCTGCCGGCGCAATCCAATGGCTGTTCGCGCTCCAGGTAGGTGTCAATGGCCGCGGCCGACAGCACCCGGAACTGCACAGTGAAGTACTCTGTATGCAGCGTTTCCAGCCCGCGGCCGGCACAGCATAGAGCCAAACCGGTAATAAATTGCACGCTGCGGCCCGAGCTGGCGCGCAGTTGTTGCCTGGCGCGCTGCAGATCACCGGCCTTGCCCATTATGTTGCCATCAAGCTGTGCGACCTGGTCGCTGCCAATCACCAGGCTGTCAGGGTGCATGCGCGCAACCGAGCGGGCCTTGGCCAGTGCCAGCCGCGCGGCCAGCTGTGCTGCAGGCTCGTTAGGCAGCGGGGTTTCATCTGCGTCCGGCGCCAGGCAGCGGAATGGCAGTTGCAGCCGCTCCAGCAGCGTTTTGCGATACGTTGAGGTAGAGGCGAGAATCAGGTCCATGAAACGGTTTTCCGGTGGCGAGGGGCAGGGGACTGAACTGGTTGTATTCTAAAGATATTTTTTGACAAAGGGGTAAACCGTCCCTATGATGCGCGCCTATGTTGACTGACCCCCTTCCCGCCACGCTGGATATCCGCAAGGCTGCCACGCGAGGAGTTACCGTCAGGGGCACGTTAAAACCGCTGCAATTACCCCGTTTTCGGGATCTGCTGGCCGCAGACGAGGGTGTTATTCAGGCGGAATTGGCGTTGTTCCGTGACGAGGAAGGCAGGTATGTTGCGCATGTAGTGACAGACAGCTCGGTGACTGTTACCTGCCAACGTTGCCTGCGGCCGATGCCAGTTGCGCTGCATTCTGACAGCACCCTTGCGGTGGTTTGGACGGATGAACAGGCGGCGCATTTGCCGGCAAGCCTCGACCCGCTGATTGTCAGCGAAGAAGAGGTTTCGCTGCGGGAGCTGGTCGAGGATGAGCTGATTTTGGCGATGCCGCCGTTCAGCTACCACGAACAGGCGGCGTGCAACACAATTTTGGCGGACCTCGCCGCGGAGCGCGTAGCAGACGAGCCCGCCGATAGGCCCAACCCGTTTGACGTGCTGGCGCAGTTAAAGCCCGGCGATACCCATCAGGAGTAAGACATGGCTGTTCAACAGGACAAAAAATCACGTTCACGCCGCGGTATGCGTCGTTCACACGACTCACTCACCGGCCCTACGCTGAGCGTTGACCAGACGTCCGGTGAAACCCATCGTCGTCACCACGTGACAGCCGACGGTTTCTATCGCGGCAAGAAAGTGGTCAACACCGGTAACGACGAGTAGCGTTAGCCGCATTTCCTGCACGACGGGCGTTGCACAGTCTTCGTGGTGGCAGTGGTTAATGATTCAAACGGGAGCTTAGGCTCCCGTTTCGCGTTTTTAGCTCCCCGTCCCCGTATGTTCTGCACTCGCTTTAACACAGCGCTGCCGCTGGCGGCGCGCTAACCTGGTCTTTCTTGTGGAGGTTACCCCTGTATGGCGCTGAGTCATTGTGCATTTGTGTTTCCCGGTCAGGGTTCGCAGAAGGTCGGTATGCTTGCAGCCGCTCATGCGGCCTTCCCCGCGGTTCGTGCAACATTCGCGGAAGCGTCTGCTGCCTTGGGTACGGACGTGTGGAGCCTGGTGCAGGGAGGGCCGCAAGAAGCATTGAATCTGACGGCGACCACACAGCCTGTTCTACTGACGGCAAGTGTCGCCTTGTGGCGTGCCTGGTGTGAAGCGGGTGGCGCTACACCTGCGCTGTTGGCTGGGCACAGTTTGGGTGAATTTTCGGCGCTGGTCTGTGCTGGCTCATTGGGATTTGCTGATGCTCTGCGCTTGGTGCGTCAGCGCGGTGAGTTTATGCAAACTGCCGTGCCCGTGGGGCAGGGGGGCATGGCCGCGATCATCGGCCTGGATGACGACAGCATCAATCGAATCTGTGCCGAGGTCAGCGCCGCGGGTGAGGGCGAGGTCGCCGCGGTCAATTTCAATTCCCCCGGGCAGGTGGTGATCGCCGGCCACGCCGCGGCAGTCGAGCGAGCATCAGCCGAGTTAAAGGCGGGCGGCGCCAAGCGTGCACTGCCGCTGCCGGTGTCCGCGCCTTTCCATACGGCGCTGATGCGCCCGGCAGGTGAGCGTTTGCAAGAGGCGCTGGCGTCCGTGACCATGCACGCCCCGGCCATTCCTGTCGTGCACAATGTGCATGCGCAGCCGGAGTCCGACCCCGAGCGCATTCGCGCCTTGCTGGTAGAGCAGATTTACAGCCCAGTACAGTGGACGCGTTGCATGGCTTATATTGCCGCCCAGGGTGTTACGCAGGTTGTGGAGTGCGGCCCTGGTAAGGTGCTGAGCGGTTTGAACAAGCGTATCGACGGTGCTCTGCAGAGCCACGCCTTGGAAGATCCTGCAGGCATGGCCGAGGCGCTCGCGGCGTTGGCGTGAACGCGACGTTCGGAATGAATATAGTGTGGGGGGCAAGCAATGAATGACGATAAAAAAGTGGCACTGGTAACCGGCGCCAGCCGCGGTATTGGCCGGGCTATCGCAGAACAACTGGCGAGCGATGGTTTTTTGGTGGTGGGTACGGCAACCACCGAAGCGGGTGCGGCGGCCATCAGTGAATATCTGCGTGAGGGACGGTTTGACGGCTGCGGCATGACGCTGGATGTGGCCGATCAGGCAGCGGTGGAGAAGGTGGTAAAAGGTATCGGCGAACAGTTTGGCGCGCCACTGGTGTTGGTGAACAATGCGGGTATCACGCGCGATAATCTTCTCATGCGCATGAAGACTGACGAGTGGCAGGCGGTTATTGATACCAATTTAAGCGCGGTGTATCGCGTCAGCAAGGCCTGCCTGCGCGGTATGACCAAAGCCCGCTGGGGCCGTATCGTCAATATTACTTCGGTGGTGGGAGCGATGGGTAATGCGGGGCAAAGCAACTATGCAGCCAGTAAAGCCGGCGTGGAAGGCTTCTCGCGAGCATTGGCGCGCGAGATTGGAACGCGTGCAGTCACCGTCAACTGCGTGGCCCCGGGCTTTATTGATACGGATATGACGCGCGCCTTGAGCGATGAGCAGCGTCAGGCCATGTTGTCGCAGATTCCTCTCGAACGCTTGGGTGAGGCAGAGGAGATTGGTGCATTGGTCGGGTTTTTGTGTCGTGAGCAGGCTGGCTATATCACTGGAGAGACGATACATATCAATGGCGGTATGAACATGGCCTGAACGGCGTTCTGCGGGTGTTGTTTACAACGCCCACAGGCATGCAGGTGTTTGGCCAAAAAAAATTTATTACTCCGGCGCAAAACAGAGTAAAATGCTCGCTCGTACCGGGTGACCAGGTTTCATTCAGAATATTTTTGTCAGGAGTTACACATAAAATGAGCAGCATTGAAGAGCGCGTAAAAAAGATCGTTGCGGAGCAGCTGGGCGTTAAAGAAGAAGAAGTACAGACAGAAGCCTCCTTCGTGGAAGATCTGGGCGCCGACTCGCTGGACACAGTTGAACTGGTTATGGCACTCGAAGAAGAATTCGAGACCGAAATCCCCGATGAAGAAGCCGAAAAAATCACCACGGTGAAGTTGGCTATCGACTACATCAAGGACAATCTCTCCTGAGATTCGCCTCGCAGTAACTGGAAGAGCCGTTTCTATGTTTTGATAGAGCGGCTTTTCTTATTTAAGCTACCAGCACCTGATTCTATTTGGGAGTGTGTTCGGTGATTGGCAGACGCGTTGTAGTGACAGGCCTCGGTATGGTTAGCCCTCTGGGGTTGGACGTACAAGAGACCTGGAAAAATATTGTTGCAGGCAAAAGCGGCGTTGCGCCTATCGTAGCCTTCGATGTTGAAGCCTACAGCACACGCTTTAGCGCCAGTGTTCGTGGTTTCGATACAACTCCGTATTTCAGTGACAAAGATGCCCGTAAAATGGATATCTTTGTGCAGTTTGGCATGGCGGCAGGCATACAGGCCATGCTGGATTCTGGCCTGGAAGTTACCGATGAAAATGCCCATCGCATTGGCTGCTCAATAGGCTCGGGCATTGGCGGTATTGGCCAGATTGAAAAAAATACCGAGATCGTTGCGCGCTCCGGGCCACGTAAAATCTCGCCTTTTTTCGTTCCGGGCTCAATCATCAATATGATTTCGGGCAATTTGTCGGTGCTCTACAACCTGCAGGGCCCGAATTTGGCAGTGGTCACGGCTTGCACATCTGGCACACACAACATTGGGCTCGGTGCGCGTCTCATTGCGTTGGGCGATGCCGATGCCATGCTCGTTGGCGGTGCCGAAATGGCAACAACACCCGTTGGGTTGGGTGGCTTCGCCGCTGCCCGGGCTTTATCAACCCGTAATGACGATCCCACCGCCGCCTCGCGTCCCTGGGACCGCGACCGCGATGGTTTCGTGCTGGGTGATGGCGCGGGTGTGCTGATGATCGAAGAATATGAATCGGCCAAAGCGCGCGGCGCGCGTATTTACGCCGAAGTCACCGGCTTTGGCATGAGTGGCGACGCCTACCATATGACGCTTCCTCCTGAAGATGGCCGCGGTGCAGCCGCAGCTATGCGCAACGCGATTGCAGACGCTGGTGTGCCTGTGGATCAAATCGGCTATATCAATGCGCATGGCACCTCTACCAGCGCCGGCGACCTTGCGGAAACCCGTGCGATACAAACGGTGCTGGGCCAGGCAGCAGAAACGGTTGCGGTGAGTTCGACCAAATCAATGATCGGGCATTTGTTGGGCGCTGCGGGCGCGGTGGAGGCGATTTTCTCCGTTCTCGCTTTGCGCGACCAAGTGGCACCACCCACGATCAATCTGGACAACCCGGAAGAGGGGTGCGTACTGAATTACGTGCCGCACATCGCGCAGCAACGAACCATTCGGCACGCACTGTCTAATTCCTTTGGTTTCGGCGGCACTAACGGCTCCCTTCTGTTCAGCCAACTCAGCTGATGCAGGCCGGGTGACAACCACGTCCCCAACATGGATTGACGGTGTTCCGTCTGCTGCACTGCCGCTGCCAGACCGCGCTTTTGCCTACGGCGACGGAGTCTTCGAGACCTTTTTGCTGCGCAACGGCCGACTTGTTCTACGCGATTTACACCTTGAACGTCTCGCCATTGGCCTGACCTGCTTGCGCATGCCTGCTGCCTTGCCACTGGCACAGCAAACTCTCGATACAGTAGTGCAATCGCTGGATACCACCATTGAAGGATACGCCGCACTGCGCCTGACCGTCACTCGCGGCGGCGGCCCCCGGGGCTATGCGCCGCCACAGGATACTCCGCCCAGGATTGTGATTAGTGTGTCGGACCTGCAGCACGACCCTCTGGCCTTCGCTGCGCCGGCCGCGCTCGGTGAAACTGCCGTGCGTTGGGGCAAGCAACCGCTGCTGGCGGGTATCAAGCATTTGAATCGTCTGGAGCAGGTGTTGGCGGCGGCAGATGCTGTCGATGCCGGTGTTGATGAGGTGCTCATGTTGGACCAGTCGGGTGCGCCGCTTTCGGTAGCGGCGGGTAATTTGTTTATGGTGGCGGGTAAACGGCTGCTAACCCCAATACTGGTCGATGGCGGCATAGCGGGCACGCGACGCCGTTTGCTGTTGGATCATCTTGCAGCAGCTTGCGGCCTGCAAGCTGCTGAAGTACGCCTGCAACTGCATCAACTATTGGCGGCGAAGGAAGTCTTTTACTGCAATGCGCTCATTGGCCTTAGAGCGGTTGGCACTTTTCGCGACCGCAGTTGGAGCGATCATTCGGCCACGCGTCTTTTGCATACAGCCTATTGTGAATGGCTGGACCGTTGAAAGAATGGCTGCGCTGGCTGCTGCTGTCGGTGGCGGCGATGTTCGTTGTCCTGGTGCTCGTTGCGCAGGAGGTTTGGCTGCGCTGGCAAACGCCGCTGATGCTGCCGGAAGAGGGCATTGTGCTTAATGTGCAGCGCGGCGACAGTTTGCGTTCTGTGGCGGAACGCTTGCAGGCGCAGGGAGTTCTGGCGCACCCCATCCTGTTACGCGCCTGGGCACGCTACCAGGGCCTGGATGCACGCATTCGGCGTGGAGAATATGCGCTGGCGCCGGGCTTGACCGGAGAAACCTTGCTGTTACTACTGGTGAGCGGCAGTGTGGTGCAATACCAAGTCACCTTGCCTGAAGGCATTGTGGTTCCACAGGCGCTTGCTATTCTTGCGCAGGAGCCTGCTTTGAACAGTGTGCTTTCTGGCCCGACGGACCCTGCATTGCTGCAGTTGGTGGCGCCGTTCGAGGCTGTTGAGGGCATGTTCTTGCCGGAGACCTACCGCTACGAACGAGGTGATAGTGATCTCGATATTATGCGCCGTGCGCATCGTGCCCTGGTGGCGGCTCTTGAAGAAGAGTGGCTGGCGCGCACGCCCGATCTACCCTACGCCTCGCCGTACGAAGCACTGATTATGGCTTCCATTATTGAGCGTGAAACCGGGGTGCCCGATGAGCGCAGTGACATTGCGGGCGTGTTCGTGCGTCGTTTGCAGCAAGGGATGCGCCTGCAAACAGATCCTACGATTATTTATGGGCTAGGCGAGGCCTTTGACGGCAATTTACGGCGCCACCATTTGCGGGATGCCGACAATATTTTCAACACCTACCGGCATGCGGGCTTACCGCCAACGCCGATTGCCTTGCCGGGGCGTGCGGCATTGCATGCGGCGCTGCACCCTGCGGCGGGCGACGCACTGTTTTTTGTCGCTCGTGGCGATGGGAGTCACGAATTTAGCGCAACGCTTGAAGGCCACGAGCGCGCTGTGCGTAAATACCAGCTGAAACGGCGTAAAGATTATCGTTCGTCACCGGAGAGCCCCTGACCTATGCAACCAGCGCGCGGCCTGTTTATTACCTTTGAAGGGGGTGAAGGAGCGGGTAAGTCCACTAACATTGCTTACCTGCAGGCGCACCTGCAGTCGCGTGGCGTCGACCTTGTGGTTACCCGCGAACCAGGTGGAACGCGTCTTGGTGAGGATGTTCGTGAGGTGCTCCTGCGGCTTCGCGACGAACCCGTAGCCCCCATGGCCGAGTTATTGCTGTTGTTCGCTGCGCGCGCACAACATCTGCAGGAGGTTATTCAGCCCGCACTGCTCGCAGGGAAATGGGTGATCTGTGACCGCTTCACGGATGCCAGCTATGCCTACCAGTGCGGCGGCCGCGGCATGTCAGCGGCGTCCGTGCGCACCCTCGAAACACTGGTGCAAGGCGAGTTGCGGCCGGATTACACACTGCTGCTGGATGCACCGGTGGAGACGGGCCTTGAGCGGGCCCGTGGCCGCGGTGAGTTGGACCGTTTTGAGCAAGAAGAGTTGGCGTTTTTTCAGCGTGTGCGCGATACATATTTGCAGCTCGCGAAAGAGAGTAGCGGCCGCTATCACCTGGTTGACGCGAGTCAGCCATTAGAGGCTGTGCAGGCGAGGCTGCAGGAAATTTGCGAGGAGCTGTTTGCCTGCTGGGTCCCGCGCCATCCGGTGGGCCGGTGAATCTGCAGGACTTGCCGCAGGTTAGTGTGCCTTTGCCTTGGCAGGGGGCTGTTTGGAGCAGGCTGCAGGAGCAACTGGCTGCCGGGCAGTTGCCCCACGCATTGCTACTGGCGGGCCCGGCGGGTACTGGTAAGGAACGGCTTGCCTTGGCGCTGGCGCGGTTTCTGCTTTGTCATCAGCCAGCTGCGGGCCATAACTGTGGCGAGTGTGCCGCTTGCCGCTATAGCCAATCTGGCAGCCACGGTGATTTCCGCTGGTTGCAGCCCGAAGGTGCGAGCAAGGTGATCCGCATCGACCCCGTGCGTGAAGCGGTCTCGTTTATTTTTCGTACCGCGGGGTTTGGCCTGCGCAAAGTACTGGTGTTGTCACCCGCGGAGCGTATGTCCAACGGCGCGGCCAACGCGCTACTGAAAGGTTTGGAAGAACCCACTGCAGAAACTTATTTGATTCTGGTAGCGGAGCGCCCTCAGGGCATGCCCGCAACTGTCCGATCGCGCTGCCAACGGGTGAATATGCCTTTGCCCGCCAGCGAGCAGTGCTTGCCGTGGCTTGCGCGGATCACCGGGGAGCCCTCAGCTGCCAGCGAGTTGTTGGAGTTGGCGGGTGGTGTGCCCTTGCTGGCAGAACAGTTGTATACGCACGATGGTGCCGCACAATTGCGCAAGCGTCGCAGCTCGCTGGGTGACCTGGCGCGGGGGAAGGCAACGGTGCCTCAGGTGGCCGCTCAGTTTTCCCAGATTGAGCTGGCACCAGCCCTGTGCGATATAGCGTTGTTTTTGCAGCTATACCTGCGCCGGCAGGAGCAGCCGGGTTTGCGCAGTGCCCGTGCGCTTTTTGTGCTGTTGGATCGTTTGCAGGCGCTACAGGCAGCCATTGCCGCGGGTTCCAACCCCAACCCACAGTTAGCGCTGGAAAGTGTGCTGATAAGCCTCGCAGAGGCTTTTGATGCGCTGCGCAGCGGTGCTACCATGCGTCCGTCTTCACAGGAGATAGCACCATGAGTGATCTTGCCGCGGGTAGCCGCAACGGCATATTGTCGCTGACCATCAAAGACAAAGCGGTATTGTATTCCGCGTACATGCCGTTTTTGCACAATGGCGGTTTGTTCGTGCCTACCAATAAAACCTACAAGGTGGGCGATGACGTGTTCATGCTACTGACTTTGATGGATGAGCCGGAGAAAATCCCTATTTCGGGCAAGGTGGTGTGGGTGACACCCCGGGGTGCTCAGGGTAACCGCACCGCGGGTATCGGAGTGCAGTTCAGTGAGCAGGATGCCGCTGCCAACAGTAAAATCGAAAACCATCTGGCGGGTTCGCTAACATCAGACCGGCCCACGCATACCATATAGCCTGGTGCTTTTTTTCGTACCGTAAATCTGTACCGCAAAAAAATGGGCCCCGCGAGGGACCCAAGAAAACCATTAGGAGTGAAACACAAAAGGAATTGATTCCTTGCCGGGGCGTCAGGCACCCCGAATGGCTGCTCACGCGAGTCAGGAGATAAGCAACCACGCCTTTAGTATCGCCTATTACGGGTAATTTTCCACAGCTCTGAGCACTAATGATTAGGCTGATTCGGAATAAACGGCTTGATTTATATCTTCAATTGGAATGAGAGGCAGTGTCCCGATGGCGACTAGCGTACTGGCCGGCATAGTGGAAGGGTTCTATGGGCGCCCTTGGAGCCATGACTTGCGGCTTGCCTATGCCAATTTTTTGCCTGCGCTGGGGCTCAATACTTATTTGTACGCACCGAAGGCAGATCCATGGCTGCGTAAGCGTTGGCAGGAGCACTGGCCCGCCGCACAGTGGGCCGAGCTGGCTGCATTGGCCGCTCATTATCGTGCGCGCAGCCTCACTTTCGGAGTCGGGTTGTCGCCGTTTGCGCTCTATGGTCACTACGCGGCGCCCCAGAAGCGTCAGCTGCAGGAAAAGATTTCCCGTTTGAACAGTCTCGAGGCCCCCCTGTTGGCGGTGCTGTTCGATGATATGCCCGGCGCTCAAGCCGATCTGGCGGCTCGTCAGGCTGAGATCGTCAGCGATGTGCGGCACTGGAGCCTGGCGGAGGCATTGCTGGTGTGTCCAACCTATTATTCCTTCGATCCGGTATTGGAAAGGCATTTTGGGCAACGACCTGCCGGCTACTGGACGGAGTTGGGCCAGTTGCTGGACCCAGAAGTAGGGCTGTTCTGGACAGGCAACCAGGTGTGCTCCGAGTCGATCACGTTGCAGGATCTGCAGCGCGCTGTGGATGTGCTGGGGCGCCCGCCGGTGCTATGGGACAATTACCCCGTGAATGATGGCGCACAGCGCAGCCAGCACCTGTATCTGGAGCCGCTCAGTGGGCGTCCGCAGAAGCCCGGTACCGCGTTACTGCGCGGTCATCTGTGCAACCCCATGCTGCAAGGTCACTGCTCCTTACCGGCGCTGATGGGTTTGGCGCGCCTGCAGGGCGGTGAGGGGCGCAGTGACTCTGGCGTTCTCGATCGCCTGCTCGGGGCGCCGGTCTGGAAGTGCTTGCAGCGCGACGCGGAAGAATTTCGTACTCAGGGGCTGGAGAGTATGTCCCCAGAGCGCCGTCAGGCGCTGGCAGCAGAGTATGCAGCCCTGCCCGGCGGCGCCGCGCAGGAGGTGGTGGGTTGGTTGCGAGGAGAATACGTGTTTGATCCTGCCTGCCTGACGGATTAACTGCGGTGTTAGAGGGTTTTCAGGCGATCGTCGCGGTTGTGCCTGAATCGGCTTTGTGGCAGAATTCGCAGCCTTGTTAGAACTCAGAAATAAGGTTTTTCAGGCTCCCTAAGCCAGAAGAATCAAGGCGTTACGGCGTATTTGCAGGTTGTTTGGCACTGCACCGTTTAGCAATGGCAGTATCCCGACACGCGGAAGTGGCGAAATTGGTATACGCGCTGGATTTAGGTTCCAGTGCCGCAAGGCGTGAGAGTTCGAGTCTCTCCTTCCGCACCAACTGACAGCGATCCTGGCCCCGGGGGCAGGATCGTTCTGATGACGGGGCGCACCGGCGCCCACTACCGACTGGATTGTGAGGAATAACCATGCAGGTGTCCATTGAAACGACTTCAGGCCTGGAGCGCCGCTTGACGGTTGGCGTCCCCGCCGCGCGGGTTGACAGTGAGGTCGATTCCCGGCTGCAGAAAGCCGCTCAAAACGTTCGCTTGCCCGGCTTTCGCCCCGGCAAAGTGCCGATGAAGGTGATGCGCCAACGCTACGGTGCAGGCGTGCGCCAGGAAGTGCTCGGCGAAGTCATGAGCCGGTCTTTTCAGGAAGCGGTAGTGCAAGAGAAGCTGCGGCCTGCGGGCCAGCCGAGCATTGAGCCACGTAGCCTCGAACCCGGCAGAGATCTTGAGTATGTCGCCACTTTCGAGGTGTTTCCAGAGGTGGAAGTGGTTGCGATGTCTGGCTTTGCAGTGAGCCGCCCGGTGGCAGAAGTCACCGATGCGGACGTCGACAATATTATTGAAGTGTTCCGCAAGCAGCAGGGTACGCGCAATGTAGTGGAGCGTCCCGCGGCAACGGGCGACATCGCCAACATCGACTACGCAGGCACTCGCGATGGCGAGGCCTTTGAGGGCGGCAGCGCAGAAGGTACTGACCTCGAGTTGGGTTCAGGGCGCATGATCCCCGGGTTTGAGGACGGCGTTGTAGGCTTGGCGGCCGGTGACGAAAAGACACTGGAATTGACTTTCCCCGAGGATTACCACAACGAGGAACTGCGTGGTGCCGCTGTGCAGTTCGCTGTTACGGTCAACGAAGTCAAAGCCCTTGAACTGGCGCCTTTGGACGAAGAACTCTTTAAGCTCTACGGGGTGGAAGAGGGCGGCGAGCAGCAATTTCGCAAGGAAGTTGCAGAAAATATGACCCGCGAGCTGAAAAATGCCGTAACTAACCGGGTCAAGCAACAGGTAATGGATGCCGTTGTGGATGCGCACAAAGGGATGGATGTGCCCCGCGCCCTCATTGGGCAAGAAATTCAGGCGCTGCGTAAGCAAATGTTCCAGCAGTTTGGCGGCGCAGCGCCGGAGGGCCTGGACCTGCAGTCGTTGTTGCCTGACGATATGTTTCGCGAAAATGCGGAGCGGCGTGTGAAGCTGGGTTTGGTGCTGTCGGAAATGATTGGCAAGTTCGAGCTCAAAGCAGACCCGGCGAAGGTGCGTCAAACCATTGAAGAACTCGCGGCAACCTATCAAGACGCCGAGGAAGTGGTCAATTGGTACTATGGCAACCCGGAGCAGCTGTCGTCTGTCGAGTCCAAGGTGCTGGAGGACAGCGTAGTGGACAAGCTGTTGGAGCAGGCGGCTGTGACTGATGAGCCGTGCAGCTATCAGGAAGCGATAGCGAAGGCGCAAAGCCAGGGTTAATCACCCAGGGGAGTAATATCGAGCACCGCGGTGGCGGTGCTTGTTCATTTTTTACCGAGGATCAGATCGCATGTCGAACCTGTCAGACGGGCGTAACAATATGAGTGTCAACAACTTGGGCTTGGTCCCGATGGTCGTTGAGCAAACCGCCCGTGGCGAGCGCTCTTACGACATTTACTCGCGGCTGTTAAAAGAGCGCGTCATTTTTGTGGTGGGCCCGGTAGAAGACTACATGGCAAACCTGGTGGTCGCGCAGCTGCTGTTTCTTGAGTCCGAGAATCCTGACAAAGACATTCATGTGTATATCAACTCACCTGGCGGGTCGGTTACGGCGGGCTTGTCGATTTATGACACCATGCAGTTTATCAAGCCGGATGTCAGCACGATGTGCATTGGCCAGGCAGCTTCGATGGGCGCCTTTTTGCTCGCTGGCGGCGCAGCCGGTAAGCGCTTCATGCTTCCCAACGCGCGTACCATGATTCACCAGCCTAGCGGTGGCGCCCAGGGCCAGGCTTCGGACATCGATATTCAGGCGCGGGAAATCCTTATCATCCGCCGTCGTCTGAACGAGCTGATGGCCGAGCACACTGGCCAGAGCCTGGAGACAATTGAGCGCGATACAGAGCGCGATCGCTTTATGAATGCCGAGCAAAGCAAGGAGTACGGGCTGGTTGATGAGGTTGTGAGCCGTCGTTCCGTGGCTGCGCAATAATTCGGCCGCAGGCTTGGGGGTATCCGTCGAGCTTGCAAATGGCGGCAAAAAACATCATCTTTAAAAAAAGGTGAGAATGAGAACTAACAGGCCACAGGGCACAGCATGACTAAAGAAACCTCAAAATCAGGCGACGACGGCGGAAAGCTGCTGTACTGCTCATTTTGCGGCAAGAGCCAACACGAAGTCCGTAAGCTGATCGCTGGTCCCTCGGTGTTCATTTGCGACGAGTGTGTTGAACTATGTAACGACATCATTCGCGAAGAAGTGCAGGAAGGGAATAACGAGGCAAAGCGCGATAATTTGCCGACGCCGCACGAAATCAAAACGATTCTCGACGAGTACGTGATTGGCCAGCAGCGTGCGAAGAAAGTGCTCTCGGTTGCCGTATACAATCACTACAAGCGCTTGCGCCACAGCCAAGCGAGCACGCGTGGCGAAGAAGTGGAGTTGGGCAAGAGCAACATATTGCTGGTGGGTCCTACGGGTAGCGGTAAAACTCTGCTCGCAGAGACCTTGGCACGCTTGTTGGACGTGCCGTTTACCATCGCGGATGCCACCACGCTCACCGAAGCCGGCTACGTAGGCGAGGATGTGGAAAACATCATCCAGAAGCTCTTGCAGAAATGCGATTACGATGTGGAGAAGGCGCAGGTCGGTATTGTGTATATCGACGAAATCGACAAGATTTCACGCAAGTCTGATAATCCATCGATCACCCGTGACGTGTCAGGCGAGGGCGTGCAGCAAGCACTGCTCAAGCTGATTGAAGGAACGGTGGCCTCTGTGCCCCCACAGGGTGGTCGCAAGCATCCCCAGCAGGAGTTCCTGCAGGTCGACACCTCGAATATTTTGTTTATTTGTGGCGGTGCCTTTGCCGGCCTGGAAAAAGTGATTCGCAATCGCTCTGAGAAAGGCGGGATCGGTTTCAACGCTGAGGTCAAGAGCAAGGACGAGCGCCGTAACGTGGGTGAATTGTTGTTTGATCTGGAGCCAGAGGATCTTGTGCAGTACGGGCTTATCCCTGAATTTGTGGGTCGTTTGCCCGTCATCGCGACGCTCGAGGAACTTGATGTCCCTGCTTTGGTGCAGATTCTCACCGAGCCCCGCAATGCGTTGACCAAGCAATACAGCAAGTTGTTCGAGATGGAGGGTGTAGAGGTCGACTTCCGTGAGGATGGCTTGCGCGCAGTGGCGGAGCGCGCGATGGAGCGCAAGACCGGTGCACGTGGCCTGCGTTCGATTCTTGAGGGTGTGCTGCTCGAGTCCATGTACAACATTCCCTCCCGCAGTGATGTTAGCAAGGTGGTGATCGACGAATCGGTGATTCGCGGCGACTCCGAGCCTCTGCTCGTCTACCAGAGTCCCGAGCCAACCGCACGAGCGGCGTCCACCGACGAGTAGGCGGGGTTAAAACGGAGCGAGTTCTGTGTTGCAGGGCTCACTTCGAAACCCTCGCGCTTTGTGGTGGGGGTTGTGTTCCGCAACATGGCCCCCATCTAGAGTTCAGCATTGACCATTCACAACCCGGAGATTTTTATGGGTTCTTCCTCGGTTATCGACCTTCCTCTGCTGCCCCTGCGCGATGTTGTGGTGTATCCGCATATGGTGTTGCCACTCTTTGTGGGCCGGGAAAAGTCGGTTGAGGCACTCGAAGATGCGATGGCGGGCAGCAAGCAGGTGTTGCTTGTGGCCCAGCGAAATGCCGCTGACGACAATCCAGGTGTGGATGATATTTATCAGGTTGGCACGGTATCCAACATCCTGCAGCTGCTCAAATTGCCCGATGGCACCATCAAGGTGTTGGTAGAGGGCAGCTTTCGTGCGGCCATTGATAACGTGGACGACGAAGGGCCCTTTACGGTCGCCGGTGTGCGCGAAATCGAGAGCGACGATGTGCCGGATGACGAGGCGGAAGGTTTGTTGCGATCTACAGTCACCCAGTTCGAAAAGTACGTCAACCTGAGTAAAAAGGTCCCCGCTGAAGTTCTGACGTCCTTGTCTGGCATTGATGAACCCGGCCGCCTCGCCGATACCATCGCGGCACACATGAGCGTGGACCTGCAGGAAAAGCAGGCGATTCTTGAGATCTCGGACATTCGCGCGCGCCTGGAACACTTGATGGGGCTGATGGAGGCCGAGATCGATCTGTTCCAGGTAGAGAAACGCATTCGCGGGCGCGTCAAGAAGCAGATGGAGAAGAGCCAGCGCGAGTACTACCTGAACGAGCAAATGAAAGCTATTCAGAAAGAGCTTGGTGATCTGGATGAGGCGCCCAGTGAGTTGGACGATTTGCAGTCGCGCATCGATGACGCGCGCATGCCCGACGAAGCGCGCAGCAAGGCGGTAGGGGAGCTTAACAAGCTCAAGATGATGTCGCCGATGTCAGCGGAAGCGTCGGTGGTTCGCAGCTATATCGACTGGATGGTGAGTGTTCCGTGGTCGCATCGCAGCAAGGTAAAGCATGACCTGAAGCGTGCGTCCGGAATTCTCAACGAAGATCATTTCGGCCTGGAAGAGGTGAAGGAGAGAATTCTCGAGTACCTCGCGGTGCAGAAGCGCGTACGCAAGGTAAAAGGCCCGGTGCTCTGCCTGGTTGGGCCCCCGGGCGTCGGTAAGACGTCACTTGGCGAATCATTGGCGCGAGCCACTAATCGCAAGTTCGTGCGTATGGCCCTTGGGGGTGTGCGGGATGAGGCTGAAATTCGCGGACATCGGCGCACCTATATAGGCTCAATGCCCGGCAAATTGTTGCAAAAAATGGCCAAGGCTGGCGTGCGTAATCCCCTGTTTTTGCTCGATGAGATCGACAAAATGGGCATGGATCACCGCGGTGATCCGGCCTCTGCCATGCTTGAGGTGCTAGACCCCGAGCAGAACCATGCCTTCAACGATCATTATCTGGAGGTCGATTACGACCTCTCCGACGTGATGTTTGTGTGCACCTCAAACACCATGAATATCCCCGGCCCTTTGCTGGACCGGATGGAAGTTATTCGCATTCCTGGCTACACCGAAGACGAAAAGGTAAGCATTGCGGCCCGTTACCTGGTGCCCAAGCAGATCCGGCAGAACGGCTTGGCCAAAGAAGAAATTGCGATTGGCGAAGACACTGTTACCGACCTCATTCGTTACTATACGCGGGAAGCGGGGGTGCGTGCCTTAGAGCGCGAGATTGCTAAAATTTGTCGCAAAATGGTCAAGCTTATCGCTTTGAAAGAAAGCGATATCGAAGCTCAGGTGACGCCTGAAATGCTTCCCGATCTGCTTGGAGTGCGCAAATACAATTACGGGATTGCTGAAGAGCAGAACAAGGTTGGCCAGGTAACCGGGCTAGCATGGACCTCTGTCGGTGGTGAGCTATTGACCATCGAAGCGGCAGCGGTGGCGGGCAAAGGCCGCTATGTCAAAACAGGCTCCCTGGGCGACGTGATGCAGGAGTCGATACAAGCGGCGACCACTGTTGTGCGCAGTCGTTCGCAGATGCTGGGTATTCCTGCCTCATGGCACGATAAGCACGATGTTCACATCCACGTGCCGGAAGGGGCCACACCGAAAGATGGGCCCAGTGCAGGCGTGGCGATGTGTACGGCGCTGGTGTCAATCAGCACGAATATTGCTGTGCGTGCCGACGTTGCGATGACCGGCGAGATCACCCTGCGCGGTGAGGTTTTGCCAATCGGCGGGTTAAAAGAGAAATTGCTTGCGGCACGCCGTGGTGGCATTAAAACCGTTATCATCCCTAAAGAGAATGAACGCGACCTCAAAGAAGTGCCAGACAATATCAAGCAGGACCTGCAGATACGCCCGGTGAAGTGGATCGATGAAGTATTGGCGATCGCTCTGGAGCACATGCCAGAACCACTGACAGATGAAGAGTACCTTGCGCCTGCTCCTGGCAGTGCCCAAGAGGGCGAGTGCGGCGAGAAAAATCGCATAAATACACATTGATAGGAGGGTGTTGGTTGACCGCTAACTCGGCTCTGGTATACAGTCACTGCCCTGGATTCAGCGCGTTTCCTCTAGGCTCGGGTGCCCACAGGTGCTTGCCGGTGGTAGCTGGAATCACGCCTTGATGCAGGCTTGCTGCATTACGAAACCCCGCACTATACTGCGGAACAAAACACCAAATCTAAGCCAGATAACAACCCAAGGGGATACCTGTGAATAAGACTGAACTCATTGATGCCATCGCTGCCGCTGCCGACCTGCCAAAAGCTTCCGCTGGTCGGGCTCTTGACGCCGTTGTGGAAAGTATTACGCAAACCCTGAAAAAAGGCGATCAGGTCACTCTGGTTGGCTTTGGCACGTTCGCAGTGAAAGACCGCGCTGCTCGTGAAGGTCGCAACCCGCAAACCGGGCAGACCATCCAGATCAAAGCATCTAAAGTACCTGGCTTCAAGCCTGGTAAAGCACTCAAAGATGCCGTTAACGTATAACTTGCAGGTTGCAGGGCGGTTTTGATGCCCGGGGCGTACGCTCGCGTTGCGCCCTTGATTCTGCCGGATAACCGGTAGCGGTTCAGGGAAAAGCGCACTCATGAGTGCGCTTTTTTGGTGATAAGGAACGAAAAAAATGCTTCAGAATATTCGCAAAAGTACCCAGGGAACGGCGGCGAAAGTTGTCGTTGGCTTGATCGTCATCTCCTTTGCGTTGTTTGGCATTGAATCCATTTTGCTGGGCGGCAGCGGCAACACGGTAGCCGAGGTCAATGGTGAAACGGTCAGCCCGCTGGAATTACAGCAGGCCGTCGACACTCAGCGGCGCCAGTTGATTGCGATGATGGGCGATAACCTGGACCCCGCTATGCTCGACGAGCAGCGCCTTAGTGCGCAGGCCTTGGAAGGGATTGTGTCTCGCAAGTTGTTGATGCAGTCTGCCTTGAGCATGGGCCTTACCGTATCAGAAGCTGAGTTGGGCGCCGTTATTGGGGGCATGGAGCAGTTCCAGCTGGATGGCGAGTTCTCCGCAGAGATGTACAAGAGCCTGCTGGCTTCTGCGGGCTATACGCCGGCCTCTTTCAAGAGCGCCCTGCGCGATGATCTCGTGCTGGGGCAGGTGCGTGCAGGGCTGGCTGGTAGCGATTTCGCCACACCGGCGGAACTCGCTCTAACTGCGCGGATCGTTGCCGAGCAGCGGGATGTTCGTTACCTCACTATGCCGCTCACACCCTTTCTGGAATCCGTTGTGGTTACGGACGACGAGTTGGCAAGCTACTACGGGGCTAATGAAGCGCAGTTTATGACGCCTGAGTCTGTGGTGCTTGATTACATCGAACTGGGCCTGGATGATTTTCGCCAGCCGGTGCAAGACGCGGCCATTGAGGAAGAGTACAAAATCCAGCTGGATAACTACCAGTATCAGACTGAAAACCGCGTGTCTCACATATTACTCGAGCGCCGCAGTGGCGAATCCGATACCGATTTCGCCGCTCGCGTTGCGGCAGCTGAGGAAGCGTTGGCAGCAGGGCAAGCTTTCGCTGATGTGGCCGCGGAGCGTTCTGATGACGTAGGCTCTGCAAGTAATGGTGGCGACTTGGGCTTTTCTGCGGGCGATGCATTCCCACCGGAAATGGAGGAAGCTGTCGCCGCATTGGAAGTGGATGTTGTTTCAGCGCCGGTGACCACCGACGCCGGCACGCATATTCTGGTCGTAACAGAGCGTCGCGACGCACAAGCACCGAGCATTGAGGAGTTACGCCCAGAGTTGGAGGCGCGTTTGCAGGAAGCAGACGCCCGTGTAGCACTGCTGCTGGCAGTGGAGAAGCTGCGTGATATCGCGTTCACCGCCGACAGCTTGCGCTCCCCTGCGCAAGAGCTGGGCCTTGAGGTGCAGCGCGCGGCCCCGGTGACTCGTGAACAGCGTGAGGGGCCGCTGGCGGACCCCGCAGTGCTGCGTGCTGCCTTTTCCGAAGACGTACTCGAGCTGGGGCACAATAGCGAAGTGTTGGAGCTGGGCGGCGATCGATTTATTGCCGTGCACCTGCACGAGCACAATCAGCCCGCCTTGCAGCCACTGGAAGATGTGCGGGACGACATTACCCGTACGCTGACGCGTGAGCGCGCGCGCGAAGCGTTGGAGATTGCAGCGGCGCAGGCTGTGGCCGAGCTCTCCTCGGGTGGTCAAAGCGTTGAAGCCTTGGCTACGCGTGAAAATCTGGAGTGGCAGGTGGAGCTGGGCGCGTTGCGTGATAGCCGCGTGCTGCCCCCGGCAGTATTACAGCGGGCCTTTAGCCTACCGGAACCCGCAGGGGCACCGATTGCTGACTACGTCATCGACTCCTCAGGAGATGCACGTGTGCTTCAGCTGGTGCGGGTGCAGGCTGGAACGCTTGCCAGCCTGGCCGATGGCGAGCAGCGTGTGCTAAGCCAGCGCATTGGCAGTGAATACGGTGCTGTGCTGCAGGTAGAGCACCAGCAAGGCCTGCGTGCAGAAGCCGATATTTCGGTACTGTGATGCTCAGCTTGCGATTCTTCTGACTCATTCTGGCTATGCGCAGGCTCTCCAGAGAACCTGCGCATAGCGATACTCTTCAAGGACAGCATCCTCATTATGGCCAGACGCATTCTCACGCTTAACCAAATCTCCCTGAAGGGGTTGGAACGCCTACCGCGCGAAGGCTATGAAGTTGCCAGTGAGTTCGCTCACCCCGACGCCATTTTACTGCGCAGTCATAAGCTACAGGCGGCAGATATCGCTGAGAGCGTGTTGGCGATCGGCCGCGCCGGTGCGGGTGTCAACAATATCCCCGTCGCCGACTGCACTCAGCGTGGTATCCCGGTGTTTAACTCTCCCGGCGCCAACGCCAATGCGGTGAAAGAGTTGGTGGCCGCCGGGCTCTTGTTGGGCTCGCGAGGCGTTGTGGACGGGCTGGAGTATGTTCAAGGTTTGGCGCAAATCACCGATGCAGCTGAGCTCAACAAAACGCTGGAGGCCAATAAAAAGCACTTCAAGGGTAACGAGTTGCGTGGCAAAACTCTGGGTGTTGTCGGTCTCGGCGCGATTGGCTCGCTGGTTGCTGATATGGCCCTGACGCTGGGTATGGAGGTGATTGGTTACGACCCGGCACTTTCCGTGGATGCGGCGTGGCGTTTGTCCAGCCAGGTGCGCAAGGCAGACTCTCTGGCGGTGCTGTTTGCCCGTAGTGACTACGTCACTTTGCACCTGCCGGCGCTGGAATCAACCCGTGGGCTAATCAACGCCGAACTGCTGGGTGCCATGCCAGCACATGCCTGCCTGCTGAATTTTGCCCGGCAGGAGATCGTTGATGAAGCGGCGCTGCTGGTGGCGCTGGAAAATAAGCAACTGCGCAAGTACATTGCAGACTTCCCCAGCCCTGCGCTTATCGGCTGCAAGAATGCTTTGCTGATGCCGCACATCGGTGCCAGCACGGACGAGGCCGAAGATAACTGCGCCATTATGGCGGCAGACCAACTGCGTGATTTTCTTGAGAACGGGAATATCCGCAACGCCGTCAACTTCCCTTCGCTACAGCTGGAAAGGGCAGGGGGCTGCCGCCTTGCTGTCACCAATCATAACGTGCCGAAAATTCTCGGCAGCGTGCTCTCCATTCTTGCCGAACTGGATATCAACGTGATTGATATGCTGAACAAGAGCCGGGACAACATCGCCTACAACCTTATCGATATGGATATTTGCCCGGCTGAGGCAAGCCTCTCTTCCATGCGTGCTCTGGAAGGGGTCATCAACGTCAGGGTCATTCCCTGATTCACATACGAGGGCAGCATTATGGCTGATCCACTCGAGTTCCTTGCGGGGCAAGTCCCCGCAGTAAAGGCCAAGCAAGGCCCCCCGCTTGAGCGCTGGCATCCACCGCTTTCCGGTGATATTGACATCCGCGTTGCCGCCGACGGCAGGTGGTATCACGAGGGTGGCCAGATCAAACGCGAAACGCTGGTAGCCTTGTTTGCCAGCATCCTGCGCCGTGAAGAGGATGGGGAATACTACCTTGTGACGCCCGTTGAAAAATGGCGTATCCAGGTGGAACTGCACCCTCTGGTAGTGACTGACATGAATCGCGAGGGCGACACGTTGGTCGCTCGCCTCAATACCGGGCGTGAGGTCGCCATCGACAGTGCTCACGCACTGTTTCTTGAGCCTGAGGTTGGTGATGTGGCGGGGGTTCGCCTGGCGCATGGGCTCAGTGCGTTGCTCACACGGCCTGCCTGGTATCGCCTGGTAGAGAGCGCTGAGGAGCGGGACAGCATACTGCAGGTTTGCAGTGCGGGGACCTGGTTCCCTCTGCAGTAGGCGCGCTACTGCAGAGGGCGGTTCGTGTTACATGTTCGGGTAGGTGGGCCCGCCAAAGCCTTCCGGTGTCACCCAAATAATGTTTTGCGCAGGGTCTTTGATGTCACAGGTTTTGCAGTGCACGCAGTTTTGCGCATTGATCTGGAAGCGCTGCCCCTGTGCATCCTCAACGACTTCATACACGCCCGCCGGGCAGTAGCGCTGCGCTGGCTCGTCGTACATCGGCAGGTTTTTATCCAACGGAATACTGGGGTCGATCAGTGTTAAGTGGCAGGGCTGATCTTCCTCGTGATTGGTGTTGGAGAGAAACACAGACGACAGCCGGTCGAAGGTGACCTTGTTGTCGGGCTTGGGGTAGGCCGGTTTCTTGCAGTCTTTCGCCGGCTTCAGGGTGGCGTAGTCAGGCACCGAATCGCTGAGGGTGAAAGGCAGTTTGCCACCAAACAGCGTTTGGTCGACCCACACCATCGCTGAACCCAGCATAAAGCCGAACTTGTGCATGAAGCCACTGAAATTGCGCGTTGTGTAGAGTTCCTCGTGTAGCCAGGAGTTCTTCACGCGATCAGCAAAGGTCGCGAGATCGGCCGGGGCGGCGTCACCCTGCAACAGGGCCTCAACCACAGATTCCGCCGCCAGCATGCCGCTCTTCATCGCCGTATGATTGCCTTTGATTTTTACCGCGTTGAGAGTGCCCGCATCGCAGCCGATCAGGAGCCCGCCGGGGAAATGCATTTTCGGCAGGGAGTTATAGCCGCCCTTGGCGATAGCGCGCGCGCCGTAGCTGATGCGTGAGCCACCCTGAATGTATTTCAGCGTCTCGGGGTGCTGCTTCCAGCGCTGAAACTCCTCAAAGGGGCTCAAGTGCGGGTTGCTGTAATTCAGGTCCGTGATGAGGCCCAAGTAAACCTGATTGTTCTCGGCGTGATAGAGGAACGCGCCGCCACTGGCACCACTTTCCTGCAGCGGCCAGCCCAAGCCATGGACCACCAGGCCCTCTTCGTGCTGTTCAGCTGGAATTTCCCAGATTTCCTTGATGCCGAGCCCGTAATGCTGGGGGTCTTTGCCTTCATCCAGGCCGAAGCGGCTGATCAACTGCTTGCCCAGGTGGCCTCGGCAACCCTCTGCAAACAAGGTGTAGCGCGCGTGAAGCTCCATGCCCGGGGTGTAGCTGCCTTTCTGCTCGCCGTCTGCACCTATACCCATGTCGCCGGTGGCAATGCCCTTGACGCGCCCGTCGCCGTGGAACAGTACCTCGGCGGCCGCAAAGCCCGGGTAAACTTCCACACCCAGGTTCTCCGCCTGCTCTGCCAGCCAGCGGCAGACGTTGGCCATTGACACAATATAGTTGCCTTCATTGTGCGTAGGCTTGGGGATAAGAAAATTGGGCAGTTTGATGGCTTTTTTGGCGCCGGTGTAGAAAAAGAAATTATCGTGAGTGACCGCGGTGTTAAGCGGTGCGCCCATGTTTGCCCAGTCGGGGAAAAGCTCGGCCAAAGCGCGCGGCTCCAGAACCGCCCCGGACAGAATGTGGGCGCCCACCTCTGAGCCCTTTTCGACGACACACACAGTCACTTCGCGCTCTTGCGCCTGTGCAAGTTGCATAATGTGGCAGGCGGCAGACAAGCCCGCAGGCCCCGCGCCAACGATCACTACGTCAAATTCCATTGATTCACGTTCCACGGTAGGCTCCTCTAGTTGCGCGGGGGATTCCTTGGCCTGCTGTGGGCCTGTACGACTAAATCGACGGCCAGCCAAAAAAGCCGCGCAAGTATATAATTTTTAACAGTTAAAAACCACAAGGCTGGCACCTTGCCGTGCTCGGGTTCTGTCCAGTAACGTATATCTGTCGTCCTTGTAACACGCTTGACCTGTAGGGTCTTTGGCGGCAACATAGCGGCCCGAGCTCAGGCCAGTGCCCCCGAAAGCGTGCTCTGGCCCTTTCAAACCCACCTGAAACTAGCGTTGGAAATCCTTATGAAGGTTCTTGTTGCCGTTAAGCGCGTCGTTGACTATAACGTCAAAGTCCGTGCCAAGGGTGATGGCAGTGACGTTGAATTGAACAACGTCAAAATGGCTATCAACCCATTCTGTGAGATCGCCGTGGAAGAAGCGGTGCGCCTTAAAGAAGCTGGAGTTGCGACTGAAGTGATCGCTGTGTCGGTCGGAGAAAAGCCCTGCCAGGAACAAATCCGCACCGCACTCGCCTTGGGCGCAGACCGTGGCATCCACGTGGAAACCGAAGGGCGCATTGAGCCGCTGGTCATCGCCAAGTTACTGAAGGGCGTGGTGGACAAGGAGCAGCCGCAGTTGGTCATTCTGGGTAAACAGTCCATTGATGGCGACAACAACCAAACCGGCCAGATGCTGGGCGCGTTGGCGAACATGCCACAAGGTACTTTTGCCTCAGAAATCAAGGTAGAAGGCGACAAACTTAATGTTATTCGTGAAGTTGATGGCGGGCTGCAGACGGTTAGCTTGAGCCTGCCGGCGATTGTCACCACTGACCTGCGCCTGAACGAGCCACGCTACGCGTCCCTGCCCAACATCATGAAGGCGAAAAAGAAGCAGCTGGATGTTTACAGCCCTGCTGACCTTGGCGTTGAGGTGTCACACCACATTACGCAGCTGAAGGTTGAGCCACCAGCCGAGCGCCAAGCGGGCATCAAGGTGAGCGACATTGCACAGCTGGTTGACAAACTGAAGAACGAGGCGAAGGTGATCTCATGAGTACATTGGTCATAGCAGAACACGACAACAGCAGCCTGAAACCGGCAACGCTGAATGCGGTAGCTGCCGCACAGGCGCTCGGCGCAGGCATCGACATCCTGGTGGCGGGCGCCGGTTGTGCCGCTGTGGGTGAAGAGGCGGCCAAGGTCGCGGGCGTGAGTAAAGTATTGGTTGCCGACAACGCAGCGTATGAGCATCAGCTGGCGGAAAATGTAAGCTTGCTGATCGCAGAAGTCGCCACGGGGTATGACAATATCATTGCTCCCTCCACCTCCAACGGCAAGAACATCATGCCGCGCGTGGCTGCTTTGCTGGATGTTGCGCAGATCTCCGATGTCACGGGCATCGAATCGGCAGATACGTTCAAGCGGCCCATCTACGCTGGTAACGTGATCGCCACGGTACAGAGCAGCGATGCCCGCAAGGTCATCACCGTGCGCATCACCGCGTTTGACGCAGCCGCTGCAGAGGGCGGGTCGGCCAGCATTGAGGCGCTCACAGCAGTGCATGACGCTGGGCTCTCCACCTTTATCAGCGAGGAAGTTGCGGTATCAGACCGTCCGGAGCTCACGGCGGCACCGGTGGTTATCTCGGGTGGCCGCGGCATGCAAAACGGCGACAACTTCAAGTTGCTTGAAGGTATTGCCGACAA